>MDSV01138075.1_pt1 | contig 13410 bp, 11 predicted proteins | sample 810851 | NCBI WGS metagenome assembly MDSV01 (sample SAMN05326640, study PRJNA326480) | marine metagenome | isolation source: seawater | place: Atlantic Ocean: North East | collected 2012 | reverse complement strand
TCTCCAAGACGCATAACTGCAATCCTATCACAAACTTCCATAATATCAGGCAATCTATGACTTATCAAAAGTACTGAATGATTTTGCTTTTTAAGACTCCTAATGTAATCTAATATTACAGGAACTTGTGCTACACTTACTGCCGCAGTAGGCTCATCCATTAAAACTATTTTAGGCTCAGATAATCTTGTTCGAGCAATTGCTATTGCCTGTCTTTGTCCCCCGGACATTCCTGTAACAACATCTCCAGGTCTTGCACTTGAATTTAGTTGATCTAATAATTTTTGTGAATTTTGATTCATTTTTTTATGGTCTAATAAAAAACCATATTTTTTTGCCTCTCTACTTAAATAAATATTTTTAGCTGCCGTCAAATGATCACATAAAGCTAAATCTTGATAAACAACTTCAACACCTGCTTTCCTAGCGTCATTTGGATTATTAAATACTACGTCATCTCCGCTAAAATTAATAGTACCAGATGTTGGCAAAAAGTTTCCAGCTAATATTTTTAAAAGAGTCGACTTACCAGCCCCATTATCTCCCATCAATCCAACTATTTCACCTTCGTTTATTGATAAATTAAAATCTATCAGAGCCTGAACAGCTCCAAAATTTTTATAAATATTTGATAAATTAACAATTTCTGTCACTTATTATTACTTTCCTCTTTTTTTCAATTGATCAAAGAATACAACTGCAACGATAATAACGCCTGTTAAAATTCGTTGCCAATATGGTTGAACATTTAAGAGATTGGCTCCATTATTAATTGTTGAAAGAACAGTTGCGCCAAGTACTGGGCCAAAGACTCCTCCAACAGCACCAAATAAACTTGTACCTCCAATAACTGATGATGCAACAGCTTGAAGCTCCCAAGTAAATCCATTAGAGGCAATACCTAAGCTAAGTCTAGCTGCAACTAATATACCTACGATAGATGCCAATAATGAAGAATACATATAAGCAAAAAATATTGTTCTAGTAACTGGAACAGCATTTAATTCCGCACCAGGACGATTACTTCCTATAGCGTATAAGTGATTACCCATACGAGTATGGTTTAATATTATATATGTAGGAATCATAACTGCAATCACACATAAAAACAAATTTGGAATACCTAATACATCTCCCCTTGAGAAAGCTTTGAAATCAGCAGGCAGATTACCTATTGGCATAGCACCTGTAATTAATAGACCAACACCAAACCAAGTTGTTAATCCAGCAAGTGTCATTATAAAAGGAGGAAGTTTTCCCTTTGTAATTCCAAAAGCATGAACTGCTCCAACACCTAAACCACATAGACATGTGAAAACACATGAAACAGAAATAGGATATCCTTTATTTAACATCAAAGCGACAATACAACTTGATAAACCAACAACAGACCCTATTGATAAATCTATTCCAGCAGTAATTAAAACTACTGTTTGCCCAATAGCAATAATAGACCATAAAGAAGATTGTCTTAATACATTAGTGATATTGGCTGTAGTACCAAATGTTGATGTTACTAAAGATAGAGTTATCCACATTGCACAAACCAGAAAAAAAACTGCGAGATTATTAAGATACATTCTTATTCTCGCAACCCTTGGATCAGCAACGGCACCTTTTTTGGGGCCTAAAAATAATTCCATTAAATCCATATTTTATTCTTATATTTGATTTTAATTATAAAAAAACCCCCTTTTAAAAAAAGGGGGTAAATAATTATTTAATTTACGGCTTACAATCCAAACTTGGATTTAGTTTAGCATCAATATCTGGATTATTGATATTAGCTGCTGTAACTAGTGTAGCACCAGTATCAGTAAAAGATGGTAATGCCTTCCCATTCATAGCATCATATGCGCCTTTTACTCCCATGTTACCCATTCCCCAAGGATCTTGAATTATAAGACCTTTAAGAGTTCCATCATTGATATAGTTGATTAATTCATCACTACTATCAAATGTTACGGCAATAACATCATCAGCTTTACCAGTTTCTTTAAGAGCCTGACCTGTTCCTAGTCCTCCAAATAAAGCATCATCAAAAATACCTCTTAGATTTGGGAAAGTAGTAAGTAAATCAAGTGAGTCATTCAACTGTCTAGTTGTTGTAAAATCTCCAACTTTTGTAGCAACAAGTTCAATGTCTGGATAACTGTCTAATATTTCATTGCATCCTTGAATTCTGTCACGAAGTGAACTTGGTCCAGCTCCATAATTAACAATAGCTACCTCACCCGCTGGCGCTCCATGTTTTTCAGCAATCAGATCTACCATATGTTGGCAACCCATTCTTCCACCCTCTACATTATTTGTAGTCATGAAAGTTGAGTGATTTTTAGAATCTGCAATTGAATCAATTACTACAACAGGTACTGATTTTGCAGCTTCATCAATTGGTCCACCTAGACCCTCAAAAGATGTTGCAGCAATAACAACGGCATCAGCACCGCCTGCAACAGCATCTTCAAGAACATTAATTTGACCAGCAATATCAGCCTCAGAAGTAGGACCTAATAAAGGAACTTCTATCCCTAATTCCACTCCTGCTGTACATCCACCATCAAGCACTATTTGCCAAAATGGAGATGTGCTGTCTTTAACAATTACAGGTATTTTAACAGCATTTGCTGAAAAAGATCCAAAAACAAACGCTACTACAAGTAATAAATATTTAATTTTCATGTTATTCCTCCCTGAATAAATTATGTAAACATCATACTAAAAAGATTAGTAAATCAACCAAAAAAAAGTGTTTATTCACTTTTTTTGATGTTTTTTAAATCAATATTGTAATTCTTTGATTTATTTTAAATCATTTTGCTAATATTTAACTTGTTATGCAAAAATACTTAAATAGAAAAGAATAAATGAACAGCAGCTGGAAAAAAATTTCAATTAAAAAAATATCTAAAGAAGCTAATGTAAGCTCAGCAACTGTTGATAGAGTTTTACATAATAGGACTGGTGTAAAAAAAAGTACAAAGTTAAAAATCTTAAATGCAATTGAGTTTCTGGAAACTAACAAAGAAAAGAAAAAGAATATTTTTTTACTTTGTCAATCGGGAAAAGCATATAACAATATTCTTAAACAGACACTAAAGAATTATTTAATAAGTAAAAATACAGCTAATGTTAATTCTGAATTTATTCTAACAAAAGAAAAAATAGGTGAAAAATTAAAAAAGAAAATTTTAAATGATGAAAATTACGATGGGCTAATTATAGTTTCAACAGAAAACTCAACTATTAATAATATTGTTAATGAATTTACAAAAAAAAACAAACCCGTCATAACTCTCACAACAGATTTATCTAGAACAAATCGGCATGCATATGTTGGTAGTGATCAAGTTGCAGCGGGTTCAACTGCAGCAACACTTTTAACGTCTTTAGTAAAATATAAAAAAGGACCAATTTTAATGATAATAAGTCAACCATTTAAGTGTCAACAAGAGAGAGAGTTAGGCTTTAAAAAAATTTTAAGATATGATTTTCCCAAAATTAAAATAAAGGAAACTATTCAAACAACAGATACTTCAGAAGAAAGTTATAAGCATGTTAAAAAATATATAAAAGATAATGGGCCGCCATTAGGCATTTATAATATAACTGGTGGTAATTTAGGTGTGGCAGATGCTTTAAAAGATTTAAGTGTTGAAAATGTTAGCTTTATTGGTCACGAACTTAATTACAATACTCAAATGTTGCTTAACTCAGATCGGATGGATTATGTCATTGGTCATGATGTAAAATTTGAACTAAAAAAATCAATTGAATTGATAGAAAATTTTTATAAAAACGATAATCTAGAAAATATTAACTCAAATATATTAATCTTTAATAAACATAATTGTCCAATCTTAGAAAATTTTTTTTAATAAGAGCTATTTTTATTTATATAATCTAGAGTTTCATTAATTAAATTATAATGATTTTCTGAGTTTTGAATTATTTCTGCAAAGGGCTCAATTGAAAAGAACCCATTATATTTATTTTTTAAAAAAAAGTTAATTTGTTGAATTGTTTTAATTTTATCAAATCCATTTATTAGTTCTCTCATATCATCACTAAAATTTGATGGCTCAACCTCTAAATTGTTTACACCAGAAATATGGACAATAGACGTATTTTCAACATAAATCGATTTATCCAAAGCAACTGTATGGTGAAAAGTATCATGAACTAAAGAAAAATTATGATTATCTTTTAAGGAATTAAATAAATCAACAACCTCAGCTTTAAATCTTAATGATGAAGATTTAAATCCTAAAGGCTCAACAAACCCTTTTATTTCATAATTTGACAATATTAGATCTATTTCTTTTAAAGAGCCTGCCAATAAACTTAGTCTTTTTTTTTCTTCAAAAAATTCACCAGTATTTAAAGGCACTAAAACTATTCCATTAGATTTTATTTTTTTAGCTGCATTACATAAAAATAATAATTCTTTTTTTCTTTCCTCATTCCAAATATTAAATTTTTGAAGAGCATTGATAGAAATAATATTTATGTTATATTTATCTTTAAGAATAGAAATTTCATTAATTGCATCAGAGTCAAAACTTATATTTGATAAATCATTTCTTATTTCCACATTTGATATATTTAAATCTTTAGCTAACTTAAAAAAATTTTCATAACTCAAATGTGGACAAACACTATGATTCATAGAAAATTTCATAAAAAAAATATATTAATAAATACTATATAAAGTAATTCAAATATTAACAAAAGTTTATATAAATTATTGCAAAACTAGCATATTAATTTAATAACATTTCTAGTGAAATCGTTAGATATCAAATTAAAAAATATAATTTCGTCAAACTATAATTCATCAGATTTTATAATTGCTGATGCAAAAGATGCTGATATGGCGGCAGGTATTAGAGCTCCAGGCTACATTAGACAAGATGACGGTGCTCTTACAAAAAAACCAGCAAGTTATGAAAACTACCTAAGTAAAATGGAATCTATGACTAAATCTGAAGAAGTTGACATCATGCTTATGTCAATGACAAGTGCTGAAAGATTAGTAAATAAAAAAATATTTACTAATAATTTAGTTACTCCAGCAGTTAGACTTAATGATACTTCATGTACTTGGGGAATGATAAGAAATGGTGAATATAGTAAGGAAGAGTCACGACCATTTGCAACAGCACAATTAAAACATGCCATAAAATTTGTTAATCTTGGTTTATATTCAATAACTTTTAATAAAAATGTCGACAGAGATGTTGCAATGCTAAACCTATATAGAGACTTTAGAATACAAGCTGAAGAAATAGGGATGAGACATTTTTTAGAAATTTTTAATTCTTCTGTAATTAATTTATCTATTACTGAAATGGGTGAATATGTTAATGATTGTATTTTAAAAACTTTAAGTGGGCAACTTAGCAATGAAAGGCCTCTTTTTTTAAAAATTCAATATAATGGACCTAAAGCAATGGAGGAACTATCTTCATATGATCCTAAAGGTTTAGTCGTAGGTATATTAGGTGGAAGTCAAGGTACAAGCAGGGATTGTTTTGAACTAATTTTTCAGGCACATAAATATGGAGCTAGAGTGGCTTTATTTGGGAGGAAAATTAACTTAAGTGAAGATCAAAATATAATGGTTAAAACTATGAAAAAAGTCGTTCAAGAAAATCTTAAATCGACAGAAGCAGTAAAATACTATCATGATTGTTTATCAAAAAAAAATATAAAACCTGACAGAGATCTTGATAAAGATATAGAATTGACTGACGCAGCTCTCAAACTATAATTTTTCTTGCTTTTAAAAAATTTCAAATAAAAGCTTAAAATTATATTTTTTTCTTTTTTTTTTCAGCTAAGGGATTTAAGATGAAGAAATATTTGATTTATTGGGGGGGAAATGAACGTTAAGTATTTAAAAATTACTTTAATATTTGGATTATTTTTTAATTTATCAGTTTTTGCTAATTGTGATCTTACTCAAATAAAAGATTTAGAAAAAAAGAAAGATGGAGCAGTTAGATTATTTGCAAGGACTGGTTCTTTTGAAAATGCAATTTTAGATAAATCAAAGGATTGTTCAACTGATGAAATAATTTTTGATTTAACTCAAAATCAAAATATAGAGTATTTTGATTTTGTTACAAAAATGAAATTAGCACCAGCAAGATATACTGCATACATTTCAGAGAATGATACTATCGGTATTCTTCAATATGAAGGTTTAGCCTCTGCTCTAGATTATTATTTACAATCAAATAATATTACATTTCCTGAAAACCAAATGCTAAAACTTGGAGGAAGGCACGCAATTGCAGTTGCTTATGCTAAAAATACAAAACAGATCTATGCTAACAATGATATTATAAATTCAAATAATCAAGTTGTACCAACCACATATGAAGATCTTATTTTGCTTGCTGAAGAATTAAAGTCTGCAGGTATTGATTACCCAATTACTGGAATGTTTAATAATAATAGAGATTTGGCAATAATGTTTGTTAACATTTACTTAAGTTTGGGTGGAGAATTATTTAAAGATGCTGAAAGTCCAAAAATAGCCATTAGAAATAAAGCAGGAATTAAAGCGTTAGAAATGATAAAATCAGTAGTTGATTTCTCAAACCCTGAACATTTAGATGTTGATACAGCATTAATCGAAAAAAATTGGTTAGATGGTAATTCGGCAATAGGTTTGTTTTGGGCGTCACAATATAGTAATCTAAATTCTGACAATACTTCAATTCATATGTCATTAAGTTTAAGTGATGGGAACACACCCGCATCAACAATTTGGTTTAAAGGGTTTACTGTTGCAAGATATGTTGTGGAATCTGAAGCTGTTGCAGCAATGAAAACTATGATGTACAGCTTTGATGATCTTTCATCTAATACTAATTCTGAAATATGGATTAATGATGAATTGCAAAACAATCCTAATGCTTTTGCATTAAATGCAAACATAGATGCCGGTGTTCCAGATTATCCTGTAAGTCCTTATGTAAGTTTACTAACTGAGAGTATTGGAAATTCAATTAAGAATTATGTGATTGAAGGTGGTAAAGCAAAGTCAATTTTAAAACAAATGGAGAAAGATTATACTAAGCTTGCAAAAGAGTTAGAGTACAGATAAATTTTTTATTTAATTAAATAATTTAGGAAATTAAGACTTTTTTTTGCATAATCAATTGCGCTAAGTCCTTGTGTAGGATCAATATCCTGTTCAATTGTTGCGTAGCCATCATAGTTAATTTCATGTAAATTTTGATATATTTTATTAAAATCAATTGTTCCGGTTCCAATCGGTACAAAAACCCCTTCTGACACAGCAGTATCAAAATCTTTACTATCTTTATAAACACTTTTTAATATATCTGCCTTTATGTCTTTAAAATGCATATGTTTTACAAGTGAATTATATTTTAGTATTGCATTATACGGGTTAATACCGCTGTAAGTTAAATGAGCAGTATCTAAACATAGACTCAAATAATCACAATTTATATCATTAATTAGTCTATCTATTTCATGACTATATTCAATATATGTCCCTGCATGAGGGTGTAAAACTGGCACCAAATTGTATTGCTCTTTTACAATACCGCAAACCTCTTTTAGAAAACTTACCATCTCCTTATATTTATCAATTGATAGGTCTTCTGATATTTTTATATTACCAGAAGTTTTCATCCTTCTTTCAGAAGTATGATCAATTATTACAAAAACTTTACCTTTTAATTTATTTAAAAATGAACAAGTGGAAATAATTTTTGATTTAATTCGTGAGTGATGCCTCGGATCATTTAAATGATCGAAAATAAATCCACCTATTACATTCAATTTTAATTTATTTAAATAATTTAGAGTCTTATTTGCGTCTTCAGGTAAAAAACCATATGGACCTATTTCACAATTAGCATACCCAGCATTTGCAATCTCCTTAAAAACATCTCTCCATAATGGATTATTAATGTCTTCTGCATAATCTACACCCCAAGAACAAGGGGCATTAGCAATCTTAATAGTCATATTAAGTTTACTTTTACTCGTTTGGATTTTTTTGCAGATTCAGTTAAAGCTTGAGCAATAGCTAGGGAATTTCTACCATCCAATAAGTTTGGATATGGGTTTCTATTCTTATTTATACAATCAATGAAATAATCTATTGCTCTTACATATGAATCTTTATATCTTTCAATAAAAGAATAAGGGTAATTATCAAAAATTTCACCTTTGGAATTAACTTCATTTACACTGGTGTTTTTAACGTTGTTTAAATTTAGATTTCCCATCTTGCAATAAACTTCTATTCTTTGGTCAAATCCCCCACTCTGTCTTCTAGAGTTAGTTAATTGACATAAAATACCCTTTTTGCTTTTTAAAATCATTGAAGCAGTGTCATAATCTGGTACTTTTTTTACTTTCTTATCAATCATAACTGCGCCTTGAGCAAAAACTTCAACAATTTCATCATTAAGAAGCCATCTTACAATATCTAAGTCATGAATTGTCATATCCTTAAAAATTCCACCAGAAACTTTTAAATATGAAATTGGTGGAAGACCAGAGTCTCTACTAGAAATATTAACTTGCTCAATGTTTCCATATTTTTTTTCATTTATCCTTCTCTTTAATTCAATATGATTAACATCAAAACGTCTGTGAAAACCAATTTGAATTTTATTTTTATGATTGATCAGTCGTTTAAGACAAGAGTCAACTATTTTTAAATTTAAATGGATTGGTTTTTCACAGTATACATCTTTTTTATATTTATTTGCCAAATCTAAATATTTTATATGAGTAGGAGTGCTGCTTGCTATAACAACTGCTTGAATATTAGGATCTCTGAAAATATCTAAATCATTCTTACAAGAATGAATTTTATATTTTAAAGCTAATATATTAGAAAGTTTATGATTAATATCATATATTTTTAGTATTTTTGCTTTTTGATTATTGTATAAATTATTGCAATGAATTTTAGCAATCCTGCCAGCACCCAAAATACCAAAATTAACAGTCATCTTAATACCCTAAAGTTTTATCCATTTTGAATTTTTATTTGAAGAATCTTTAGCGGCATACATAAACTTAATTCCTTTGACCCCATCATCAATTGTAGGAAATTTAATGGGAATTTTTTTAGACGACCTAATTGACTCAGCAAATTCAGTATAAATATTTGCAAAAGCTTCAAAAAAACCCTCAGGGTGTCCAGCTGCAACTCTAGAGGATTGCATAGATAAATTTGATACAGAGTTACTAGCTCTTGTAATAATTTTTGTTGAATTGTTAAGCTCTGTAAATCTTAAGATATTAGGATCATCTTGAAACCACTCAACGGCTCCTTTGGTTCCATAAACTCTTATTTTTAAACCATTTTCACCACCTGTAGCAGCTGATGATACCCAGATAGAGCCTCTTGCATGATTCTTCATTCTAAGAGTAATAAAAGCATTATCATCAACTGAGATTTCATCTGAAAGTGAATTAACCTCAGCCGAGATTTCTTTCACTTCCAAACCAGTAACATATCTAGTTAGATGGTAGGCATGAACTCCAATCTCTGCTAAAATCATTGATGGGCCAGACATTTTTTTATCTAATCTCCATTTAAGAATATTCTTTTCATCTTTTTTCTTAACCGGAACTGTATAGCCTTGAGGATACTCAACATTAATTAGTTTTATTTTACCAATCTTATTTTTAAAAACTAATTCTCTTGCTTCACGAAGCATAGGATAAGCTGAATAATTATGTGTAAGTGCAAAAACTACTTTAGTTTTTTTTATTATTTTTTTAAGAGCTAGAGCATCATCCATATTGGCAGTTAAAGGTTTATCACAAATTATGTGTATTTTATTTTTTGCAAATTCTTTAGCAATCTTATAATGATCTCCAGATGGTGTCATTATACCTATGGCCTCAATCCCATCATGTCTATTAGATTCTAACTTTGCCATTGTATTATAGTTGCTGTAACAACGGTCTTTATTTAATCCAAGTGATTTTCCAAATTCAATAGATTTTTTTTGATCTTTAGAAAAAACTCCAGCCACAAATTCAAATCGATTATCAAACCTAGCCGCTAATCTATGAGTATATCCAATAAAAGAGCCTTGCCCACCTCCAATAAAACCTATTCTTATTTTCTTATTTTTATTTAATTGATCATTTCTAAATAGAGTTAATTTACCAAAAGGATTTTTTTCTACATTTTTCATTAATTAACAACACCACCATCAACAACATAATTTTGCCCTGTACAACCAGAACTTTGATCTGAAGCAAAAAATAAAACTGTTTTTGCTATATCTTCTGGAACTAACATTCTTTTAATGCATTGTCTTTCTAGTTGTGTCTTTTCTGCTTCAGGAGTTAACCATAGTTTTTTTTGTCGTTCAGTTAAAATCCATCCAGGGACAACACTGTTAACTCTAATATTGAACTCACCTAAATCCCTAGCAAGAGTTTTTGTTAAACCCATTACTGCAGATTTTGCAGTTGTATAGGCTGGCATATTTCCCATTCCCAACATCCATGAAAAACTTCCTATATTTATTATTTTACCATCTTCTAATTTTTTCATATCTTTGTATACAGACTGAGTAGCAAAAAAATAATGCTTTAAGTTGACATTTAATCTATCATCCCAAAAGTCTTCAGTCACACTATCTATGGAATGTCTTTCATCATTTGCTGCATTGTTTACCAAAACTGAAACTAAGCCTATTTCATTTTTAATATCAGTAAGACTTTGCTGTAAATTTTTAATATTTGTTAAGTCACATTTTTTAAATAAAGGTTTGTGTTTAAAATTATTATATTTTTTAACAAGTTGTTTTCCAAGAGTTTCTTCTTTATCTAAAAAGGCAACTTTTGATCCTTGTATTAAAAAATTTTCTACAATAGAAGCTCCTATTCCTGAAGCTCCACCAGTTATTATGACAACTTTATCGTTTAATGAAGGGTAATTTGCGATTTCATTCATAAAATTCTTTAATTTTTTTTAACTATTGTTTAAGTAACTAATTACCATAATGTTTAATATAATCAAATTAAATGCAAATGACAATGTAGCCGTATCACCAATGAATATACCTGCAGGATCTGTAATTAATTCAAACTTGAAAACTTTTACAGAAATTCCATTTGGTCATAAAATTAGTCTATCTGATATTAATAAAGGAGATTTAATATACAAATATGGTCAGATAATAGGGATTGCTACTAATAAAATAAAAAAAGGCTCCCATGTTCATACACATAATATTATGTTTCATGAATTTGATAGAAATTACAAGCATTTAAAAAAAATAATAAATAAAAATATTGAAACTAACAAATTTTTTTATGGATACAAAAGAAACAATGGTAAATTTGGAACAAGAAATTACATAGGTTTAATTAGTACTGTCAATTGTTCTGCTACCGTAGTCAAAAAAATTTCTAATAAAGTTAATGAATATTTAAAAGATAATAATTTTAATAATATTGATGGAGCAGTTTGTTTAAAACATTCTTCAGGTTGTGGAATGAACACTTCTGGTAAAGGGATGGAAGTTTTTAATAGAACAATTGAAGGTTTTAAAGTGCATCAAAATTTTGGTAAAGTTTTTGTGATTGGTTTAGGGTGTGAATGTGCTCAAATATCTTTATACAATAATCCTAATAAAGATTGCGATATAGAATACTTAAACATTCAAGATGAAGGGGGTACTAATCAAATCATAAGTAAAGTTTATAATAAAATAATAAATGATATTTCCAAAATTAATTCTTATGAAAGAATTAAAGCACCAATATCAGAACTTACCTTAGCTTTGCAATGTGGAGGTTCTGATTCATACTCTGGAATTACGGCAAATCCAGCACTTGGAGTTGCTTCAGACTTAATAGTAAAACATGGTGGCAGCACTATACTTTCTGAAACTCCTGAAATTTATGGAGCTGAACATCTCTTATTTGAAAGAGCTCATAAAGAGGAAGATATTATAAAATTAATAAAACAAATTAACTGGTGGAAAAATTATACGAAAATTAATGATGGTAATTTAGATAATAATCCATCACCAGGTAATAAAAAGGGCGGTCTAACCACAATACTTGAAAAATCTCTTGGGGCAGTTGCCAAAGGTGGTAATTCAACAATGGTTGATGTTCTTGATTATGCTGAAAAAATATCAAAAAAAGGTTTTCAATTCATGGACTCACCTGGTTATGACCCAGTGTCTGTAACAGGACAGGTAGCTGCTGGATCAAATTTAATATGCTTTACTACAGGAAGAGGTTCATGTTTTGGGTTTAAGCCTACTCCCAGTATAAAAATAGCAACTAACACTAATATGTATAATAATTTAAAAGAAGATATGGATATAAATGCTGGCACTATTATGGATGGTATTAACTCGATTGAAGAGGTTGGAAATAATATATTTAATGAATTAATTGATGTAGCTTCTGGTAAAAAAACGAAAAGTGAAGTTAATGAATACGGTGATGATGAATTCAATCCATGGGTAATTGGAGCAACAATGTAAATTAATATTAAATTAATTTATCTTTGACCTTTTATCAATAAAGTTGTTTTCTTTTAAATATCTCCATAAACCACTTGGAATTTTATTATTAAAATCTTTTATATTTTCAATAACTTGATTAGGAGTATTCATACCTAGTATACAAGAAGAAACTGCATTATTAAAATAAGGAAATTGTATTGCTGCTTTTTTTAAAGTTGTTTCAAAATTCTCACAAGCATTTTTAATTTCATTTGCTTTACTTAACCAAAATTCAGCACTCTCATAATCTTTAGGTTTTCTTACAAGGCTTTTTGTAAGATTTTCAAACCATTTAGAGTCAAGTTTCGTATAATCAAAGTAAGATTCAGATGTTGGATTTATTAAAATACCACTGTTAAAAATACCTCCTAAAATAAGAGAAATATTATTATTTTCACATATTGGCATTAGCTCATCTAAACTAGTCTGATCAAGTAAAGTATACCTACCAGCTAATAAAAAACAATCAAAGCAACCTTCTTTAGAAAGTTCTACCAGCATTTCATTTTGATTTAAACCACACCCTAAAGCTGTAACTAATCCTTCATCTTTTAATTTAATCATAGCTTTAATTGCACCTGATTTTGCCTGTTCAAAATGATCAGGATGATTATCTGGATCATGCAAATGCAAGATATCAATTTTATATAATTGCAATCGATTTAAACTATCTTCAAATGATCTCATCACCCCATCATAAGAAAAATCAAATTCTGAATCTTTGTTCTTTGGAGATCCAATAAATTTTTCAGCAGCTTTAGATTGGTCAGTATCTACGATAACTCTTCCAACCTTAGATGATAAAACAAAATCTTCTCTTTTTTTATTTTTTAAAAAATTACCAACACGCAGTTCTGACATA
>MDSV01182508.1_pt1 | contig 13411 bp, 6 predicted proteins | sample 810851 | NCBI WGS metagenome assembly MDSV01 (sample SAMN05326640, study PRJNA326480) | marine metagenome | isolation source: seawater | place: Atlantic Ocean: North East | collected 2012 | reverse complement strand
TTTGCCTATATGGATCGCACTTAGACGTGAAGGAAGATTCTAGGGTGGTGAGGAAACTATAGCCCATCTGTTGGTGTACGGTGCACGTCTGAAAAGAAAGACTTGGTTCGATTCCAAGACAAATTGATTTAGTAAAATCATATCCATATCTTTAATGTAGCAACTTTCACGAAGTAGTTTAAACATTAATATCAAATCAGTGAAAAATGTTTTACATACAAATGGGCTTGATTTGGAGTTTTTCTAATGACATTCCCTTCGATTCTAACAATTCTATTTCGTTCGATTTCAGCGGAAAAATTGATATCTTTGAGATGCAATTCTCTATTATTATTGAACAAGATGATATTTCTACCTCCCTGCTCTAGTGTCGTTAACAATTCAGTATTGAATTGTACTAATGTATTATATATCGGCTTATTTTGATATCTTAAATCTGTCCAAAAGGAGTCAGAGTGAAAATTTATCGATAGAGATTCCGGGGTTATACTCATGCAAGGTTCATTGAATGCCCATTTGCACCATGACGAACAATGGGGTCCTGGAGTAGCCACATTCGATTCATATTGAGCAACTGCTTTTGAAAGAAAGTTATCTATTGATTCAGTATCAGTATTAACTTCAACTATTTCGGACTTAGTTCCTTCTTTGCCACCGATTTCAATTAGATATCCTTTAAATGAAACATCAATTGTTGATGGGTCTAAATTAATTAAGTCAGGTTTTTTCTGCAAGCACCGAATATAGGTTTGGACTTGACATTTATACTGAATTAAAGTGTTTGAATTTGATAGCCCCCTCTTCCAATCAATAACAAAAACTGTAAGTTGTTCCAAATTATTTTTTAAAACGAATACTGCATCGATTTCACCTCTTTCAATTTGAATAGAATCGCTGATAATTATCGGCTCACCTATATCTAGGCTAATTTCTGAACCTATATGTACCAGTTCGCCATATCGATGTAAGAGTTTTGAAAGATGATCTAAAACTTTCCTAAGTTTTTTTAGGGCTTTCCTACAGTTTATCTGGCAGATATTACCCAAGGCAGTATGAGTGCCTTTTTCTTCCAAAAATTCTCTCAGAATCATCCAATTTTCACCTTTAGCCATTTCTCTCATTTTTTTGCTATCTAGAGTCAAGTCATTTAGAGCAATGTTATTCAGATAAAATTCCATTAAAGCATGACGCAGATTCCCATCTTCTTGACTTGAACTAGAATTAGAAACTTCAATCCACTGTTTTGCTAAGTTTTGAGTTAAATTGAGTTGTGCCATTTTCCCGCAGACATAGGATTTTGATAACCTAGATGCAGATGATGATAACATACCAAACCCTCTAAAGTTCATCTTGATATTCAGGAGGTTTTACTACACCTAATTGTTGAAGTGAATTGAGAATCATTTCTGGATTGTTTAATAACATATCCCTGCTAAATGAATTTTCATTCAAATCGCTTAGAAGTGGAGAGGATACTAAGAATTTTTGTTCATTTAAATCAACATACGAAACTGAACGCAAATCAATATCTGCTTTAACTCCTTCATCTAGCCGGCCGATTTCTGAATCGCCATATTTTAGCGTTACAGAATCTCCTCCGGGTAATCTTTTAATCAAGGCATGGAGATTTCTGTGGTCGTCAGACATTGTAGTATGAAGGTATTCCTGAAAATCATCCCCATATAATGCGTAGAGGAGAAAGTGAAAACCTGAAGTTCTATCAAGGTCTTTTTCCATGTATTGTGTTGAATAATCAAGTAAACAACCGCTACAAATATGTTTACATGGTCGTTCTCTAACCGTGATATATGTTCCATCTGAACTCGGCACTTGTGTAGTACATCTTTGACCGGATAACCTTTTCAAGGCTCTTCCTATTATCGGAAAAACATAAGGATTTTCAATATCAAACTCAGGACACTTTTTTTCTAAAATTTCAAATAATGCTTGAAGAAGACCGATTCCTCCATCGCTTCTTTCAAAGATATATAATTCCCAGCCTTCTTCATCAATATCTCTGTACCTCCGTATATCTCCATCAATGTCAGAATCTGATATATTCAATCCCAAGGAAGTATCTCCGGCGATGCTCTCTAGAATACTTCGGAGTAATGATAGAGCAGCAATTTGAGAAGTATTAGTATTTCCATGACTGGGGTCCATATCTACAAAGTCATCCGTATTCCATGGAATTCTGAAGACGAGCACATCTGTGGTAAATATTCGGCCAAGAACAAGTCTACGGTACAAATTACCATTATCACTTATTGCAGAATGTTGGGGGTCTGAATTATGATTACAATTTTGCGTTCGTGCTTCTCTAAATGAATTAATCGCAGTTTGCCCTTCTTCTGTATCAGGAATACCACAGTAATGTAGATCATTAAATGGTATTGCATAAGGCCTAGGATGTTCTGCTGGTAGTTGATCGTGGCTCAAACTTCCACACTTCTTACAGAAAGTAAACCCAAAACCGTCATCATCTTCAATTTGACCTTTACCAGGGTTTATGTTAACCAATTTTTTTCCAGAGACCATCCGTAGTTCAAGATTCTCTCCGAATTTAATTTTATTATCACCTATTTCCCCAATAATTTGAGTTGGCCATTTAGTAGTAATTCTGTATTCAGTGTTTGTACGTTGAGAAATATCAAGTATGCTACCATCAGATGAGCGTACTAGAGGTGCGAAGCCGGTAGGAGTAAGTAATGGAATCGATTTGAAAACACCACTACCACACATTTCACAAGATTCGTCTGCTTTTGGTGTTTCAGATCTCGGTTTGGTGCTTTCAAGAGTGTGTTGACAACTCTTAGTACTACACCTATGATGCCAAGTTAAAGTAGAATTATCTATATTTTGTTCAATTTCATCGAACCATAAACTGAACCGATTGATTACAGAATTAATTTTTGATTGATATTTTTCTGGTTCACTAAGTCCTTCTAATGTTGCTGGATCAGGTCGTGGCGGGAAATCTATATACAATCCACCACTCATGTAAGTCTTCTTTTTGACAATAATCTCTTTTCCAGGGCTATATTGAGTAAGAGCTTTTTCTAAACCATTTGACATTTTAACCTCGATTTGTTCATCTCCAGTTGGTGTTAGTGATCTAGCAATAAAGGACACAGAATCTGTTGGGAGATTGAAACTGGGCAATTTGTGGAAATCTGATAAAAAGTCTAGAAAATTAACCTGTTCTGTCATTCTTCACCCTCCCTGTTTTGTTGTTTTTGTTTATCTATTTTCTTTAGGAAATTAAGTAATTTGGTTACAAAATATTGTAAATCTTTCTCAAGACCTTCGGGTAGAATAGCTTCTATTTGTGAGCTAATATTAGACCATACCATCTCAGGATTCTCTTCTTGTAAAGGCTCTATTTCTTTAATCCAATTTTTAAAATTAATGTATGAAAATCCATTATCATCTGAATCCGAAAAGAAACCTTCCAAAGTACCCATACTTTCCATCAGATTTGCTTCATGTTCTGGTGCACCCATACCTTCAAATCTTCTATCTCTTAAATTATATTTCATTCTTTTGAAAAAAGCTTGGAATATTGCAGCATTTATATGGCGTTCAATTATTGCTAAGTTATTTAGATAAATAACTGGTGAATCCTTTGGATGGGTTAGCATTTCACGGGGATTATCGAAGTAGTTTTGGGCATGTGGCTGGTTGTCACACCATGAAACTGCAACACACACCTCGGCCGAACCTCTACCAGCGCGACCTACTCTTTGTTGATAGTTAGATGCTTTCCTTGGGATAGTTCGCAATGCTACACATGTTAAACTACCAATATCTATACCGACCTCCATAGTTGTGGTACAAGACAGGATGTCTATGGGCGATTGGACGAAGGTCCACGCATCATCTTCTTCGGGAACTGTAAAGGGTATATCTTGGAAAAGTAATTCAAATTCTTCTGCAGAGGTGTACATTTCTTCTTCATCTTTTGCTGTATTAATTTGTGCAGTATGTTCTTCTGCCCGAATTACAGTTATTTCTAAATTTTCATAAGAAGAATTTATTGCTTTGATTGCAGGTTCTCGCCAAGGTGATTGAATACGTTGACTAAAAATAGGGTTTTCACGATTATATTCAATAAGTTCATCAAATCTACAATTAATACACTCTTTGGGGGCAGTTTTAACATTTAAAACAGGCATAGTAATGCCGCAACGCGTACATCCGAGAAGTTTTGAATCATCATCTAGAAGACATTTTAATTCAACTACCTGAGCCTTGACTAGTAATTTTTCTCCTGCATCTATGTGGCTATTATTTTCGAATAAACAACTTCTTACGTCTGCAAATGGAACAAGAATATCTGTACCAATTGCGCTAATTAGGGCTTCGTATTTTGTTTCTACACGATTGGCAAGAATACCCCATTCTTCTTCATTTGTGTAAACAGATGGATGGTGTTTCATTGTTTGGTAATTGTAAACGCTATTAGAATAAATGCAACGCTGCCCCCCAGATTTCTCTTTTCCATCATCGGAATCGGGGCCAAATGAAGGGCGAGACATCCAATGGACTAACTCGTCAAGAACAGAATATAGGTGTTTATCCCAATGATTATTAAATTCCTGAATAGATTCTCCAGGATCTTCAGAATCTTCTGCAAATTTCACACTTAATTGCCATTTTACAATAGGTGATAATGAAGCATATCCTAGGCCTAATGAAGATAAACTGAAATCTTTACTGCCGATGAAATCTAGGATTGCTGAACTGAAGTCCCAAGGAGTGGAGTTACTCAAATTAGCAAGATTAGAAACATCTTCCCAGTGACTTCGTCTTCTAGTTCCCGTAAGTAACTCTTGGATTGCATCTATGATGTCTTCAGCAATTTCAGAGAGTTGATTAAGTGTATAATTTCTTGAATTGATATGTATTCGACAATTTTGATAACTAGCGGCTTGATTATTAACTTGAAAGTCTCTTATTTTCTTGACACGCATTTTAGACAAATTTCGAATATCTCTAGCCAATGTCCTCCATTTTTCAATGTCAAACCTCTTTGGCTTCAATTTATCAATGCCACTGTTTATAGTTAGCATTATGTTTTGAAATCTAGTTATTGAGTTATTCTCAACAGACTCATCGGTAAAAGTAATTCCTAGTTCAGTGAGCCGTTTATTCATATCTTCATATTTAGATAGTGATGGGTCAATTTCATTATTTTCATTATGAAATTCGGGGTCGAAGAAAACACCAAGAATTATGTGTTTTTCATTTGATGAGAATGCCATCTCAGTGGTTAGGTTTTTAACACCTCGGGTTACTGCGGACATTAATTCTCGGCGAATGAATTTCACATATGCTGGATGACTGTTTTTCCTGTTTCTTTGTCTTGCATCAATAAATTCATCGTTAGTTCTTGGTGCTCTATCACAGAAATCAGAATAGAAAGATTTAGCCTTATCTTCTAGAGAAACTTCTCCGCTTGCTGATTCAATGATTTGTTTAAGTTTTCGCCTGTTTTCAAAAAATGCATGATCGACTTTGTCATGTAGTAAGGCTGCATGGGCAGCTATTACATCGACTCTTGAACGGGCGAAGGAATTTCTTGAATTTCTGTATTTATCGCCAGTTCCGGAGAATGGCTCGAGTTTCGCTCTAATACAATTTAAAACGAATGTAGAATATAGAAATTCTAGAGTTTTTATACGATTGGGAAGAGCTTTATACCAAGGTTGATTTAACAAATGAAGGAGCAGCAGTCTTAATTCATCATAATTAGAATTATCTTGGATTTTTTTGGCTAGTTTAGCAGCACGTGAACGGCTATCTGAAAATACCATAACTTTCTTTCCCTTATTAGGTAGATGATCTTTTTTCGGATCCTCTGATTGATATGAAATCAATTCTTTCATTAGTTGCGAAAAAGCATCATCGCCTCTCGTCATGTAATCTGTGATTTGATCGGATTTCCTCCTATGATGTGAAGTGTTACACTGCAAACATGAAGCTTTACAGAATGTGATTTCTTGTACATTAGAGCGTCCAGAATCGTCTTGAGAGTTCCGAATAGCGTTTTGTATTATACTAATACTATCTGTCGGTTCAGTTCTTTTCTCAGCAGCAATGTGTCCTATTTTCCAATTCACTCCAGGTCTTGTTTCATTCACTTTGATTTCATAATCCTCGGTGTTTACCCATATATGTGGTGTGCCATCTGCAAAAATCTCTCTTTCACCGATTTTAACATAGCCAATTTCTTTATCGTTCACTGTAATATAATCGTCGTAAATGTATACTTCAAGTCTAATGCTGTGATCAATTGGCCGGGAAAAGGTTCTTGCTGTACATGCACCACCATGTTGTATTGTATCTGATACTTGAGCCCAACTGCCCTGGGAGATCCAAACAGATGCGTATGGTGCGCCGCATTGGCGACATCCACGTACAGGATAAGCAACGTCTAACGAATTCTGCTCTCTAAGTAAAATCCGGCTTTGTTTCAAGTCCCAATAAATTCGGGGTAGTCCTCGATACAATAGATGGGCTCTGATTCCTAAAAGAGGTAATATGCGTTCTGAATCAGGGCGAGGGCCTTTCAATGCCGCAACTAAATTGAGTACCGCTTCAGTAGCGATTCGCGCTCGTTTAATCTTACTTTCAGAATCACCAGGTGTGGTTCCAAATAAGCGATGACCTACTTCATCCAAAGATAGTGCGCAATCTAATAATGAAACATACAATCTTCTGAATAGAGGTTGTTTTCTAAGCCATTTTGTCAACTCTTCTGCGGAACTGGGAGTGTAATCTTTTTCTAAGAAATAATTCACAAGATAGTTTTTATCTTTATTTTTGTAATTTAATGAAAGTAATTCATTTCTTATCTCTTGCAAATCTTCGTCAGTACAATCTCCTTCCTTTGGCGACCATTTATCTCCTGAGATAAAAATGCTCGACGTTGATAAATCCGAATTCCAGTCGATATCACCGGAGTCACTGTATTTCCAATTGCCAGTTTCTTCCAGTGGGCGCCCAGTAAGTCCATTTACGAAACGTTCCTTGCTAGCAGGGTCATCACCTAATGAAGCGGAGGTAAGGATAAATTGTACTTTTTCACGATTATCAGCTCCTAATATGCCTAAACTGGAAAGTAGCCTGCGTACTAGCAAACCTACTTCAGAACCCAATGCGCCTTGATAGAGATGTGCTTCATCAAGAACTAACATCAATTTGTTATCAGGATGCTTAGTAAGCCATTCTTTGGTTTCATGAAACATACCGTGTTCAAGCGGTCTTTTTAGCATATATTCCAACATACTGTAATTAGTTACAAGAACATCAGGTGTGCCACCTCCATTTGTTTTTTTAGTGATTCTGGGTATTCGGTCACCCCCCTGTCTCATAGTAAGATTTGCATAACCAGAATTATGCATTTCATGACGGAAAAATAGTTCTCTATCTCCCGGCTCAGTGATTAATTTAGCATTTGGTTTATCATGTGCACCTTGGTGTGAACTAAAAGGTCGCATATCCCAAAAGAACGAACCTTCGCCTAAATTCTCATCACTACCTTTCGCAGGAATAAGTCCTTTATCCATCATTTGTGAATATAGGGAGCCATCATTTTCAGGACGGGTACTTTTATGCTCTCTAATTTTGTTAAAATTGTCGAATTGTTTTACTGCTTTTGGAACCTTTGCGTTAACAGAACCACCGCTTCCTCCTGATTTTGCGTATGAGCCATGAAATTTTGTACGTCCAGTGTACTGGCCGAATTGAAATGGCCTGTTTATTCCACCTTGAATTAGAGCCCCTTGTGCAAGATCTTTTGCAAGATCTTCACCTCCTAACAACTGCCTAAGTCTCTTTAATTGATCAGTTACTAACGCGTTCATTGGATAAAGTATCAGTGCTTTTATGCCACGATGTTCGTCAGGGTTGTCTTGATTCCTGCGAGCATAATCGTGTAAATGGCCAACTATCGGCCAAAGAAAACATTCAGTTTTGCCAGAGCCTGTACCCGTACTTACGACAATATCTGAGCCCTTAGCCCACGCTTTTAATGCTTGGACTTGATGTACATAAGGATCAAAGAAAACCCCACTGGATTTCCATTTATTCATAAATTCAATCAAATCTTGATATTTCTCACCAAGTGCTTCAGGGTCGAGTAATGCTTGCAGACCAGAGTCATAGTATCCTTTTGGATTATTTCTATACTGTGGTAATGCTTCGATATATGGAATTTTAGCTAGACTATTTTCTAAGTATTTAGGTAGAGTTAGTTTGTCATAGGAATAAGTTAACTTATCGTTATAGACTAAAGGGTATTGTCTTCTTATTGATGTCGATAATGTTCTATTTAGAACTTCGAAGGTTTGGTTAATCCTCATTATATCACGTACCAATTGTTCTTCAAAATCTCCCGCCTTATTGTTGTTTCAATCGGGGAACCTATAACAACTCCCATATTTTGGCCATTTGCAGGATTTAAAAAGTATGTATCAGAAAATGGTGATTGAACACGACTTCCAGAAAAACCTAATCCGCCAATTGATCGGTCTTCAACACTTGGTGTCTTAGCATATCCTAATTCAATCAATAATACTCGTATTGCCCTAAGATGTTCCGTAAAAATATGCTTTCTTAGGCTTCGTCTGACCTTAATCGGTCCCAATTCATTATCACTAGTTATATCTTCAATGTTAATTGTAAGACCCAATCCTGCTGCAGAAATATCAACAATACATTCTTCCCTAATTTCTATCAAAAAAGGATATGAATGTTTCCAAAATTCAAGTTCTTCATCGTACTTCCACATAATTCCAAACGACCAAATTTGACCATTAATCCTGAACTTTGGGACGTCCGGTGAGTTTACTTCTTTTGACCACCAGTCTGATTCTTCGGGTCCTTTGTTACGTGCCGAATTAGGATAGTATCTTGGTACCTCAGAATCCAATATGCCTTTGTAATAGTAAATCGTTCCTTGATCAGAGGGTAATTCTGTTAAATTTTTCTTAGTTCCGTTTTCCAATGACCACTTCAACCATGCAGAAGCAGATGTAAATCTCTGTTTTTGGCCAAAGAAATGAGACAATGACTCCGTAGAACCAACAGAATTTGATTCATTGCGTAAGAGCCTCAGTCCAGTGTCCATTGAAATCCATAAATCCTCAGCAGTGACTTTTTCAAGCAATAAAGTTATAGTCACAATATCATCGATAATCGACCATTGATCATCAACTTCAATGTATTTGTTTTCACTATGTGGAATCCACCATCCATTCTGTCTTATTCTTACCCCAAACATACGTTGAAGAATTGTTTTGAAACTACCACCAGCATTATCCACTGCTATACTCCAATCCTTCCATACCGATGCAGCATGATAAGAAAGTCTCTCAAATTCATTACTTATTGCGATTGAATGTGCCATAAAAGTATCCCCACGACTAGTTAAATTGATTCGAGAAAGAACAATACGCATTACTTCATGTACATGAAATACTGTGGAAATAGAACTTTCAGAAAATGGAAATACAATTGTATCTATAAGTTCGTCGTTTGTATGAAGGCTAAATTCGGTTTTTGGATTAATTCCGAGTGCTCTATAGTGGAACTCAAGACCTGGGCCCTTCTCAAATGTAAAAACGGTACTCATTCAATCTCCTCATTAATATATCCATGGACTTCAAACTCCATCAGAAAATGTCCCCCATTCATTGGAATATGTAAATAATAAACCCCAGGTTTTTGAGGTGCAGTAAATGTTTTGTTATTAGTTCTATATGCGAATACTTCATCCATTCGATTGTAATCAAAATCAATTTCAATAGTATCAAACTTATTGCCATGACTTTTGAATACAGGAAGTGGCTTTGAGCCCGGGCAAAAACTCTCTCCATCAACACTAATGCTTGAACCAATTTCAGTATCATCATATTTCAGGGTAAATTGTTGTCTAGGATAAAGAATATGTAAATCCAGAGATTGAACATCAAAAGTTTTTTTGCTTTCAGTGTAAATTTGCCGATATAGAGTTTGGCTTTCTTTGTATATTATTTCAATTTCTGTTTCTTTATATAAAAATGATTGATTTAAGCTTCTCTCAGTATCCTCACAATTTATCTCTGGAGGTACAGTTGGTTTAATGCAAATATTCCTGTATATATTATTTCGGTTAATCACCGATTTTTTTTGTTGAGAGATTTCCTCTTTCCAATCAAAATTAGAAAGTGGATCTAAAATATTGTACCTTTTTTGAATTATGTTATATTCATTATTTGGTCGAAGGAGGAATTCTTTCCAAGAGAGGGCTTTATCTCCTTGTAAGCCAAGGTATGGGCGTCTAGATACATCTAAATCTATACGTAGAGAGCATGAACGCTCCGTTATTGGACAATCCGCAATATATGGTGTCAAAGTTATTAATCTAAAATTTTTATTTTCGTCATAACTAGAATTGAACCATTCTTGAATTTTATTACGCTTTATTGGCACACTAGATTGATTTAATTGTGATGTTATTCGAGATTCAGTAGGCGTCGTAATTTCTAATCTAAATGGCCAACCATGTAATGTCACTTGGCTTAAAGAAAAATTTAATGCAGTTAATATTTCATTAGGTCCACCATCCTGATATAAATCAGAAAATTGTATCAAATTCTGGGTTAAAGACCCTGTGACCTCTATTGATTGGAAATTTATTTTTGTAAAATCAAAGATTATTTTTGCACAGAAAATATGTGTTCCAGTGCGCCATCGAATCTCAGAAGATTCAGAATCTGCCGACATAAGTTTGCTCAAATGAAGAATGAAACGTGAGCCAAAATTTATTTTTTTCTCTGTCTTCTTCCATAAGTTTGAGTTACGTGGTTTGTAGGTATTTTCGCCTATCCGTAATTCTACTTTTTGCAGGTCGTCTTGATAATTTTCGGAAAATGAATTGGTAGTATTACAAATTACTTCACACTCCCCTGCAATCGAATAATCATGTCGGCCATGAGGAATTGGTCTTATAGTAACGGTAAGTGGATCTAGGACAATTCTACCTCTCTCTTCAATTTGGCATTCATACTCGCCAATAATTTCATCATTTAGATGAACAAACAAATGAAAAGAACTCCCTTCTGGCCCTTTTACATAAAGTTGGTTGCGCTCATATATGCTTGATTCAGTATTAATAGAATCAATTTTCCATTCTACTTCTTGTGAAGGCTTAAATTTGGTCGCTTGAGTCAAGTTAGGCAAATAATAAATGTTCCCGTTTGGAAAACGAGTAGGTATTTTAGGGATTTGTACTTTTCCGACATTTGCAATTTCAATTTGGTTGGGTGGACACTGTAAACTATCTGCACCTAAGTCTGTCCATCTTGCAGCCCCTAGGCGATAACCATCTCCCCATGGCAAAAAACCTAAGCGTTCTTCGTTTCGAAAAATTTGTTTTTGCGCCATTAAATCGACTCCTTAGAAACAATCAGTATCCTTGAACCGCTTTGTTCTACATTTGAACTATGGTCGAAAACTTCTAGCCAGGCGCCATGTTCATGTGATTCCACTTTTAGTGAAGCCCAAAGGCCATTTTGAAGTGTCTTACTTCGAACAAAAATCTTCCACAAGTGTCCCCCTGAAAAATCATCTTCACCAAGTGGCGATGCTTCTAAACCATTAAATTTTAGAGTTTGTGGACTAATCCCAGGTCCAAGGAGTAAGCGAAAACCTTCTAACGGTGCATTACGCGTTCTTCGAATTTTTATGAAAAAGGTTTCTCCAATGTCCATTGCATATTCTGATTTACGATCTATACTCACAGGAGTAACAACCTCGTAATTTTCGTTAGAATCGTATACGTCCACCATCAAGGGTCGAGTAGAACGTAAATTTCGTAAATTAAGTCCAGTAATTTCTTGTAAGAATTTTTTTACATAATCTTGTGAATTAGTGTCACTCCATTCAATGATCCCTTGACGATAATTTTCAAGTGCTTTTAGAGAGGAAGCACTTCCAGGTCTCATATAGACACCATCCGGAATTAGGTCTCTCAAATTCCTAAGGAGTGATAAATATTTGTCTTTTTTTATTTCAGGAATTATAAGAATAATTTTACCCTCGTCTGGCAAGAAAAGTTCAAGAGACTTATCTGTATTTTCGAAGCATAGAAAGGAAGCGCAATTTCCAGGAAGCACTCCGACATTACGACTTTGTAGCCAAATTGATACTGATTCTTGTAAATCTGATGGTTGAAAAACTGATTTCGATTCAATTTCATCAATATTATGGATGCCAGCAGAGCAGCCATTAGTTTCTACTTTTGTGAAGAATCTCAGTTCGTAAGTATCATCATATTGTAGCAGAATTGGTATGCCCTTAATTTGATTAGCTAGCGCTGCATTACGTTGTATTTCGCGGAGTTTTTCGTCTTCAGTTCTACCATTACCACAATGGCAATCATCCAACTCGTTAATATGGTGTTTGAAGTGTGCTCCAGAAATATAGTCACCTTTTTCGATTTTCGTTTTTATAGTGCTGAGAGTGTTCCCACCCGTGTTGATTGTAAAGGAACTAGGCGTCTTTTCTGCACCATGTTCCCAGTTATAGTGCCCGTGTAAGCACAAAAGCGGGTGTCTATTTTTACCATCCCAAATATCGGTACCATCGTATTCCTTTGGTAAAAAATCCTGTCTTTTTGGTAGAGGTATTAGTGAAGAAACTCCTCCAATTGTCGATTGTTCAAAATTATCTTTTTGTTCAAGTATTCGAGGATAGAGGCATGTTCTGAGGAATTCCTGAACACTCATTGGGCCAGCTGGTTGCCCACAACTACAACCTGCAGGGTGATATGCTTCGTCGTATGTTGACATAGTTCTTAATTCAATTTACGGTTTATAATTATTTTACTCACACGAAAATTTGGTATTAGTTGATGATGTCTGAGTATTTTAGACCGTTTAGTGATTCTGATAATTCCTCAGCACTTGTATGCTCAAGTTTGCTAATATCGATTGAGAAATTATTTCTAACCATTCCACCTTTGGAGTCTTTGATTAATTCAGTATCATATAATTGTCCAATAACTAATGCCTTTACAGGATAAGTTTCCCAACGTTGCTCCACTTGAACTCGTGCTAGTTCAGTAAGGGTATCTTCAGGAATTTCTTCATCATTTATCCAATCGATAATTGGTTCTGAACCCTTCTCACTGACAATTATTTTTCCTAAAATTTCACCAACACACCTAACAGCTTTATCTTTGTAAAGTCCGATATATGCGGCTCTGGAATATTTGTAACTGCCTCCAGTATCTGGGCTTAGGTAACATCTAGAATTTTTGACAGGATGGAATGTTCTAGCAGCATTAACTACCAGTAGTCTGGAACTCCATTCATGTTCAGGTACATTTTGATGCATAATTGGTTCAGGATCTTCTTCTGGAACA
>MDSV01187344.1_pt1 | contig 13412 bp, 11 predicted proteins | sample 810851 | NCBI WGS metagenome assembly MDSV01 (sample SAMN05326640, study PRJNA326480) | marine metagenome | isolation source: seawater | place: Atlantic Ocean: North East | collected 2012 | reverse complement strand
TGGAAAAGAATAATCTTGATATGGTTATTTTAACATCAATGCATAATATTGCTTATTATACTGGTTTTATTTATTGTTCATTTGGAAGACCTTATGGGTGTGTAGTAACAAAAAAAAAAATTTCAACTATTTCTGCAAATATTGATGCTAGTCAACCTTGGAGAAGATCACATTGTGATAATATAATTTATACAGATTGGAAAAGGGATAATTTTTTAAAAGCAATAGTTTCGATTATTGGAAAAGATGAGCCTCCAAAAAATATAGGTATTGAGAATGATCATGTAACATTAGATTTAAGAAATAAAATTGGATCTATTTTTATTTTTTCAGTGTTTAGTGATATTTCACAAGATTTAATGAATCTTAGAATGATTAAATCTAATGAGGAAATTCAGGTAATAAAAAATGGAGCAAGAATAGCTGACTTAGGAGGTGAAGAAATTGTTAAAAATATTAGGGAAGGAAATACAGAGTTAGAAATTGCAATCGCAGGAAGAGATAGAATGGAAAGAGAAATTGCTAAATCATTTCCTCAAGCAGAATATATGGATACTTGGGTTTGGTTTCAATCAGGGATTAACACAGACGGTGCACATAATCCAAAAACAAATAGAAAACTTCAAAAAGGAGATATTTTATCTTTAAATACTTTTCCAATGATTTCAGGTTACTATACAGCTCTTGAAAGAACTTTATTTTTAGATCATTTAGATGAAGCATCTTTAAAAGCATGGGAGGCAAATGTTAAAGTTCATAAACGTGGTTTAGAGTTGATCAAACCTGGCATTAAATGTTCAGATATTTGTAATGAGTTAAATGAATTATTTGCAGAACTTGGTTATCTTCAATATCGAACTTTTGGATATGGACATTCCTTTGGAATGTTATCTCATTTTTATGGAAGAGAAGCTGGTTTAGAACTTAGAGAAGATATCGACACAGTATTAGAAGAAAATATGGTGGTCTCAATGGAACCAATGATTTTGATACCTGAAGGAAATCCAGGAGCTGGTGGATATCGAGAACATGATATTTTAGTTATTGGTAGAAATGAAGTCGAAAATATCACAAAATTTCCTTTTGGGCCAAAGTACAATATTATAAAAGCGTAAACTAAAATGAATAAAAATAAAACAATAGTCAATAGTTGGAATGAGTGGGACCCGTTAAAACATGTTATAATTGGGCGTGCAGATGGAACTTGTATACCAGCACCAGAGCCAGCGCTTGATGCTAAAGTTCCTGAAGATAGTGATATGAGAGGGCAGTTTGGCCCTAGAACAAAAGATACAGTTGATAAAGCAAATCAACTTTTAGACGACTTTTCTAATAAGCTTGAAAAAAGAGGAATCAAAGTTGATCGACCAACTCCATTAAATTTTAATCAAAAAACATCAACTCCTGACTGGGAAGCTAAAACAATGTTTGGTTGTATGCCGCCTAGGGATGTATTGTTAACAGTTGGAAATGAAATTTTAGAAGCAACAATGAGTTATCGTTGTAGATGGTTTGAGTATTTATGTTACAGACCTTTGTTAAAAGAGTATTATAATCAAGACCCCAATATGAGACATGAGTCTGCACCAAAACCAAGACTTACCGATGCAGATTACAGAGAAGACTATTTATCAGATAAAATTGGAGTTAAAAAACGATTAGAATGGACAGAAAAAAAGTACTTTGTAACAACAGAAGAAGAGCCATTATTTGATGCAGCAGATGTTCTGAGATTTGGAAAAGACCTTGTGGTTCAGCATGGATTTACAACAAATTTGAAGGGAATTGATTGGTTAAAAAGACATTACAAAAATCACAGAGTACATGCTGTAAATTTTCCAGGCGACCCTTATCCAATCCATATTGATGCAACATTTACTCCAATTAAAGAAGGATTAATTATTAATAATCCACAAAGAAAATTACCAAAAAAACAAAGAAAATTATTTGAAGATAATGGTTGGGAAATCATTGATAGTGCTCAACCTGCTCATAACGAACCACCTCCGCTATGTTATTCATCAACATGGCTATCAATGAATGTATTGGTACTTGATCCAAAAACAGTTTGTGTTGAAAAAAGTGAAGTTTACCAAGCTGAACAATTAGATAACTTAGGAATGGAAGTTATACCAGTTGAGTTAAGAGACGCTTATGCTTTTGGTGGAGGACTTCATTGTTGTACAGCAGACGTATTTAGACAAGGTGAATTAAAAGATTATTTCCCTAAACAATAAATTAATTTGGATTTTTTTTTAAAAATTCAATAAATTTTAAAACTTCATCAAACTTTTCATCAGGAATATCTTTATAACTAGCATCAAATTTTTGTTTGACACATATGGCAACATGAGCGTAAGGGTTTCTGCCTTTAGGATGGTTCGGATGTTCAGGTAATTGACCTACTAAATAATCACCAGCTTCTTGCATCAATCTCCAAAGTTTACTAGAGTTTTCTTTATTCATTTATTAAAAAATAATATAATGTAATAGATTATTATCAAATCATGTTTAAATTTTACAATAATCTATATTAAATTTATGAAAAAAAAATTAATTATTGCATGTGATGGAGAATCAGCTAGTGGCAAAAGTACCGCCGCAAAACTAATTTCTAAAAAATACAAATTATTATTAATAAATTCTGGTTTATTATATAGATATGGTAGTAAATTATTAATAACAAATAAACCAAAAGATCATTTAACATTTTTAAAAAGGCGTTTCAAAAATTTAACATATAAAAATATTGCTATTCAAAGTCTCCATTCTGAAGAGATAAGCAATCATGCGGCAATTATTGCAAAAAACAAAAAAATTAGAGAACTAATAAATAAACTTCAAAGAAAGTTTATTAAGAGTAATAATAGAATTTGTGTAGAAGGAAGAGATATCGCAAGTAAAATTTTGTCAAAAAACCCAAAGTATGATCTAGCCTTTTATTTTAAGTGTAATTTAAACGTAGCAAGCAAAAGGAGATGGCTAGATATTAAAAAAAAGGTAACTTTAAAAGATGTTAAAATTTCACTGCGAAAAAGAACTTTGATGGATAAAAAAAGAAAAAATAGTCCTTTAATAAAAGTAAAGGATGCAATTTTGATTAGAACAGATCAGCTCACAAAAAAACAAGTCTTGGAAAAGATGTCAAACTATATTGATAATATAACTAAATAAAAGGTATTTAATGTCTAATTTTTTGTATTTTTATCAACATCAAAACTTTCTAATCCAAGAGAAAGATTAGAAGTGTCATCTTGTATTTGATCTAAAGATTTATTTTTCTCTATCTCTTTTTGTCTTAATCTTAATTCCCTTCGATTTTCTTTTAATTCTTTCTCTTTTTGTTCTTGATCAAATTTTTCTTCCCACTCTTTAATCTTAATATATTCAAGTTGTTTTTGTTTATCTTCCTCTTCTTTAAGTGCTTTTCGCTCTTTATTTTTTCTTCTTTGTTCTTTTAATTCTTTTTGTTTTTGTTCCTCTTCTCTTACTTTTAAATCAAGATCTTTTCTATTTTGATCTTCTTCTTTAAGTTTTAATTCTTTTTGTTTATCTCTTAATTCTTTTTCAATTAGTATTAAATGTTCATCTTTTTTGATTAATCTTTCAGACTCAATTTTTTGTTTTTCTTCTTTAAGTTTATTTTCTTTTTCTTTTATCTTTAATTCTTCTTCGCTTAACTTTATTTTATTACTTTCTTTATTTAATCTTTCTTCCCAACTTTTAAGTTCTTTTCTTTCTTTTAAAATTTGATTTTTTTCTTCTAGTTTTTTAAATTTTATTTCTTGATTCTTTTTTAATTCTTTATTTTTTTTATAACTTGAAAAAGCACTGTTAATCGACTTGGTTGTAAAAGTTGCTATCTTGGCCAACCTATTATTTTTTTTTACAGTTTTATTTCTTATTTTTTTTTTATTTTTCATTTTATACAAGTCTCATTTCACTAGAGAAAAATTAATTTTTCAATAAAAAATTTATTTTTTTCTAATATGACTAAAATGAGTACAACCTGAAATAGATTAATAACTAAAAATCTTTAGAGTTTTCTACTTCTTCGGTTACTTTTTCAGGTTCTGAAATAGGTTGGGTTGTTGGATTTAATTGAATACCTACAGGGGTGATGGTTTGAGGCATTGCAACAAACTGAGAGTCAGGATTTTCAACAGTTTTTCTTATTTTCATTCTATAGATACCAAAAACTCCAATTATTGAATGAAAGAAAAATAAAAAGATAAAAAAACCATTTGATCCAACAATATCCATAAATATTGAGCAAAGAAATGGACCGCTCATAGCACCTAAACCAAAGACAAACTGAAGACCTGCTCCAGCAGCAACAAATTTTTCTTTTGGAATATAATCATTGGTATGAGCTAAAATTTGGGAAAACATTGGTAAACTACAAAATGAAAAAAGAATTAAGAAAATATAAAACCAAGTTTTACTAGTAGCTAGTCCATCAGGTAAATACATCTGTCTAGAAACTAAAATTGCTAAAAGAGCAAATAAAGACGCACCAAATGTTGAAATGACTATTACTTTTCTTCTATCATACATATCTGAAATTTTACCTATTGGAAATTGAGAAACAGCTTCAGAAATAGCTAAAAGAAATGTAACAATTGATATTTCAAGTATAGTAAAGTTCATAGATGTTGCGTAAACTGCTAGTAAAGTAAATAATGCAGCTTGAATTGTTCCGTAGAAAAATGAACTCACCATACCAAAAGGAGATGCCTCATAAAGATCTTTAAGTGACATTGCCTTGATCCTTTTAAAAGTTGGTGGTTTTTTTTTTGTTAGTAAGATAGGAATGAGTGCTGCAGAAGTAATAACTGAAACTAGAATAAATGGTTGAAAATTTTCTGGACTACTAAAGTTTAGGAGAAACATACCAGTACCCATCGACCCATACAATATGACCATATAAATCGATAGAACACTTCCTCTATTTTTATTTGTTGACCTGTCATTAAGCCAACTTTCTGCTACAGTATAAATACAAACCATACTAATCCCAGTTAAAACTCTTAACATGAACCAAATAAATGGATTTATTAAAATAGAGTGTATTAAAATTACTAATGATGCTAAAGATGCAAAAGCAGCAAAAACTCTTATATGTCCGACTCTCGATATAATATTTGGAATAGTTGCAGCTCCAATAAAATATCCAACAAAATAGCCAGACATCATAAATCCAGTTGCTGTTAAACTGAATTCTTCTTGAACAGCTCTAACACCTAGAAGTGAACCTTGGAAACCATAGGCCATCATTAAGAATCCCATTCCTAAAAATAGTGCCCAAGAGTTTCTTAAAACTTTATTCATAAAAATTACTGTAATTATTCGCGGTGTAATATTAAATCAAGTCTTAATTGTGACAACCTTAAGAATTCCTAAGCTTTAAAAATGAGTGGACTGCAATGGTTAGAATTATAATGATTCCTCCTTGAAGAGTCTCGATACTTGGCTGTTCTTTTATAATAAACCAAACCCAGATTGGACCTATAATAGTCTCTAGTAAGAAAAAAAGATTAACCTCAGCAGCAGGTATAAATCTTGGAGCAATAGTCACTAAAACAAATGGTATAGCTACACAAAGCACACACATTAAAGGAACAATAATAAGATCTTTTTCCACGAGCACAAAACTCTCAATGAAAAATAGAGCAAAAGTTGCAACAAATAATTTACCAACAACAGCTGCTGGAACTAAATTTTTAAACTTGGCAGACCTTATAGTGACAGCACCAACTGCAAGACCAATAGCAGTGACAAATCCCAAAATATCACCATAAAAATTACCCAACTTTAGTGAGTCAAAAAAGATATATATTATTGCTAAGAAAGTAATAACTATTGAAAACCATGTCTTTTTATCTGGAGGTTCTTTTAAAAAAATTGCACCAAGAATAGCAGATAACATAGGTGCAGTAGCTATCATTACAAGGGTATTTGCAACATTTGTATTTTGAATAGAAACTACAAATGTAATATTTGTTATACTAAAAGTTGCTACATAAATGAGACCATGGTACCCACTTGTAAAAAGAATTTTGAAGAAATTTAATTTGTAAATTAATAACATTCCAAGAAATACGGTAAAAAATGGTATAATTCCTCTATAAAAAACTAATCCCCAAGTATCAATATTTGAAAGTCTTATAAATAAAGAATCTGGTGTAATAAATATTACTGCAACAAAAGCAAGTAATGACCCTTTTTGTTGATCTGATAAATTATTCACGAATAATATATAAATTTAAAACAAAGAATAAGGTTTTCTTGAAAAAATTTTTTTTACAATTGGTTTAAAAAATTCTAATGGAAATGATTTGTAATTAGGATCAAACGAGTTTTGATCATATTTTTCACAAAAATTAACAGTATCTTGATAATATTTATGGTTTTTATATTTATCTCTTTTATTTTTATCACCACCTAAATGGTGAGCGAAATAAAACATTTGAAATTCACCATGTTTTTCAATTATCCAATGAGTTTTTTCTGTTACGTATGGTTTTAAAATCGCTGCAGCGTATTCTGAATGATTCATTGGTGCTAATTCATCTCCAATATCATGCAATAAAGCAGCAACAATCATTTCTTCACTTTCTCCGTTATTGTAGGCCCTAGTTGCGCTTTGTAGAGAGTGTTCTAATCTAGAAATTTGATAACCCTCTAATGTTTCAGTGAGATTAGACATAAAATCTATTATTCTATCAGCAGTTTTATCTGCAAAGTTTTTTTCATGTTTATCTAAAAAAAGATAATCTTCCTTAGTTCCCTTTTTCATTTCTGTAAAACTTACTTTTTTCATAATTTAGTTATTAGATGCTGTGCTTAATAATGATAATTGAGTAATCTTATTATCACCTAGTTCATCAACCGGTTTGACAGGATAGTCTCCAGTAAAATAGTGATCTGTTAATTGGGGATAGGTGTCGTTTCTCATATCAAAACCAATTGCTCTGTATAAACCAGCTATTGATAAAAATTTTAAAGATTTAGCTCCAATATATTCACATATTTCATCATTAGATTTATTTGCTGCTAATAATTCTTTTTTAGTAGGAGTATCAACTCCATAAAAATCTGGATATTTAATTTCTGGACAAGCTATCCTAACATGAACTTCTTTTGCTCCTGCATCATACAACATTTTTACAATCTTGTGGGATGTGGTTCCTCTCACTAGAGAGTCATCTATTAGAATTATTTTTTTATTTTTAATTGTAGTTTTATTCGCATTTAATTTAAGTTTTACTCCTAAACTTCTAATTTTTTGACTTGGTTCAATAAAGGTTCGACCAACATAGTGATTTCTTATTAGACCATGTTCATAATTAATATTTATTTTTTGAGAAAATCCAAGAGCTGCAGCATTTCCAGAGTCGGGTACAGGGACTACTATATCAGCATCAACATCATTTTCTTTCGCAAGTTCTTTCCCTAAATTTTTTCTGTGTTCGTAGGCAGCTTTATTATTTATAAGACTATCTGGTCTTGCAAAATAAATGTATTCAAAAACACATGGCCTAACTTTTTTTGGAGGAAAAGGTTTGATACTTGTTAATTCATCTTTTTCTATTAATACAATTTCACCATTCTCAACTTCTCTCAAGAATTTTGCGCCTATAATATCTAAAGCACAAGTCTCAGATGCTAACACGTAACTTTTGCCTAATTTACCAATTACAAGTGGTCTTATCCCATATGGATCCCTCACTCCTATCAAAGAATTTTGGGTAAGCATCACTAAAGCATATCCACCTTGTATTTGAAATATAGCATCAACAACTTTATCAATCGTTTTGGGTCTTTTTGATTTGGCAATTAATTGAACAATCGTTTCAGTGTCTGATGTAGTGTAAAAGATAGCACCATCTTCCACTAACTTTTTTCTTAGAGAAATGGAATTTGTTAAGTTTCCATTGTGAGCCACACCAATACCACCAGCATTCGTATCTGCAAAGAAAGGTTGAATGTTCCTGAGTGTATTGTTTCCGGTTGTACTATAACGATTATGACCAATTGCATAATTACCTTTAAGATTATTAAGTACTTTTTCTTTATTAAAATTATCTCCAACAAGACCAAATCTTTTTTCTGAATAATATTTTTCACCATCAAAGGTAACAATCCCACATCCCTCTTGTCCTCTGTGTTGTAAAGCATGTAATCCTAAAGCAGTTAAGGCAGAAGCATCTTGAACGTTACTAATTCCAAATACTCCACACTCCTCATTTAATTTTGGACTAAAGTTCTTCAATTTTTTCTTTAGAGTCTTGATATGTTTTTTCATTAGGGAATTCTTTCAATAAATAATTACTACCTTTTTTCAAATATGGAAAGACGTATGATTTATCCATATTTATTGGCCATTTATCGTCATTATATACTATATGGACAACTGAAAAGATACATATTGAAATTATATAAGCTCTTAAAAATCCAAAAAAGAATCCAAATACCGAATCTAAACTACCCATACCAGTATATTTAACAGCTTTACTGATTCCCTTGTTTACCATTAGAATTAAAAAAATAACTATTACAAATATTGTTACACCAAGACTTACATCTAAAACGTATTCGTTATCAATAATATTTTTTAAGAGAGGTTTTGCTCTTGGGAAAATTATTAATGTAATAACATAAGCAAATAACCATTTTGCCATAGATAAAACACTCAAGACAAAACCTTTTTTATAACATTTTATTAAAGACAAAACAGTTATTAGCAAATAAAGAAGATCTAATATTGAAGTTGAATTATAAAAATCAGTTAGTGACTCAAGCATTAATTATTTATCAAAAGGTTTAATCAATAGTATTAATGATGGAAGTAGAGTTAACACAGAAACCATAGCCAATAACATTGCAAGCCCAGTAAATACTCCAAAATAAATTGTTGGAATAAACTTAGATAAAACCAAAATAGAAAAACCAAAAACAATAGTAATTGAAGTATTTAAAATTGCTACGCCTACAGTTGAGTGACAAGTTTTTAAAGTTTCTTTATAATCTTTAAGGTTACTAAATTCTTCTTTAAATCTGTAAATATAGTGAATACTATTATCAACAGCTATACCAATAGTAATAGCAGCTATAGTTATCGTCATCATATCAAGAGGTATTTCAAGAATTCCAATTATTCCTAAAATAAAGAAAGCAGCAATAAAATTTGGAACGACACCAATCAAAGATAATTTAAAATTTCTAAATAATATCATAAACATTGCAAAAATACCAATCATTACTAGTCCTAATGTTAAAATTTGAGATTTAAATAAACTCTGTAAAAGATTATTAAATAGAATTAATACACCTGCTAATTTATAGTTCCCTTTATCTATTCCAAGTTCATTTTGAAGATCAAAATTAATTTTTTTGATTAAATCATTTCGTCTTAAATCTTCTTGAGAGTCAATTATTCTTAAACTAATACGAGCCTCATTATCTTTTATTGATATATAAGGATCTATAATTTCTGTTTTAATAGTGTCAGGAATTTTGGAGTATAAAACTCCCATTTCTAATGTTCCTAAAGGTTTATTATTATTTAATTGAGTTGCAACATCAATAATAGATGAAAAAGATAAGACTTTTCCAATTTGTGGAAGACTATCTAAATAATTGTGAACATTTGTAATTGTATCAATCTTGTCTTTTGTGAACCAATATTTTTCATCATCTTGTTCACTTTCATCACCCCAATCATCAAATTCATCATCTTTATCTGTTATTTCTTTTTTTATTTTAGGAAATTTCAAAATAACCTCTAGAGGTGTAGTTCCCCCAAGCTTTTCATCAATTAATTTCATTCCTTTATAAATCTCAGTTTTTTTGCTGAAATAATTAATAAAACTATTTTCAACTTCTAATTTACTAATTCCAAAAACACTAAGTCCGATAACAACAACAGAAAAAATAAAAATAGGCATCTGGTAATTCAAAGATAAGTTTCCAAGAAATTTAGTAATCTTTGAACCCTCATCTTCTTTTACAGATACATTTTTTGTAGATACAAAATTTAATAAAGTCGGAAGTAAAGTAAAAGTAATAATAAATGATGTAATTAATCCAAAAGTCATCATCCAACCAAAATCAATAATTGGTTTTATTTCGCTAAATATTAATGATAGAAATGCTATAATAGTTGTTAGAGCTGTATAAAGAATTGGCCAAAACATTTTGCTAGTTGTTAAAGTTACGATCTCCAAATTAGTTTTTGATATATGTTTTTTTTTAAGCTGTAAAAATCTAGTACTCATATGAATATTCATTGCCATCGTTAAAATTAACATCAGTGCAATAAAGTTTGATGAAATCACAGTTACTTTCCAGCCAAGCAAGCCCAGTAATCCCATCATGATTATTACAGAAAAGAAACAGCTGCAGATAGGTACTATTATCCAAATAATCTTTCTAAATATAAACCAAAGAGTTGCTATTATAAATAGAAAAACACCTAATCCAAAAACAACGATATCACTTTTAATAAACGACATCATGTCATCTGCAATCATTGGAATTCCACCCAAGTAAATTTTTCCAATATTTTTATAGCTTTTGATTACATCTCTTATTTCTAAAATATTTTCGTGATTTTGTTTTTTAATCTTATCACGATACTCTTCAATTTCTTTTCGAGAAGCTTTTTTAATATCTTTTAGAGGTAGATTTTGTTTGATATTAACTATAATTCCACTCGTTTTACCATCTTCACTGATTACAAAATTTCTAAAAACTGGACTATCTAAAATTTCTTTAAAACCTCTTTTTTTATCGACACCTTCATCTTTAAGTGTTTTAAAGCTCTCCAATCGTTCTTGAAGAGGAGCATCTGAATTATTTAAAAGTGGAATATCCAAAAGCGTGATGACACTATGAACCCAATCTAAACTTTGAATCTTATATTTTAAACTTAGCAGATTATTAATAGAGGTGTCTGTTACCATACCCTCATTTGGAGTGTATGTTAAAACTAAAAAATCTTTTGATCCATATCGATCTGTAATCTCTCTTAAATATTCAAGATCAGGATCCCCTTCGATTAATAAGGTTTCTGAGGATGCATCTAATCTAAAATCTTTTGAAAAATAACCAAAACTCATCAATACGACTAACAAAATTGCAAAGATGAGCTTTGAATTTTTTAAAATTGTATTTTCATACAAATGAGCAAACATAGGGTCTTTTATATTAGAATTTAATTATTTTGAGTATCTTTAAATTTTGTAAATCTTTCCTCAAATTCTAGGGTTACTTTACCTATTGGACCATGCCTTTGTTTTCCAATTATAATTTCAGCTAAATGAGCAACTTCATTCATTTTAGCCTGCCATTCAGCGTGTTCTACAGTTGCCTCCCTTGGCTCTTTTCTTTGTAAATAATATCCTTCTCTATAAACGAACATTACAACATCTGCATCTTGTTCAATAGAACCAGATTCTCTTAAGTCCGCTAATTGAGGTTTATGATCATCGCGTTGTTCGACTTGTCTTGATAGTTGAGATAAAGCAACAACAGGAACACTCAGCTCTTTGGCTACAGCTTTAAGGCCTTGAGTAATCTGAGAAATTTCTTGAACTCTTCCATCTTTGTTAAATGTCGTACCCCTCATTAATTGAATATAATCTACAACTATCATGTCTAATCCATGTAGTCTTTTAATTCTTCGAGCTCTATTACTCATTGCAGCTATACTAATTGCTGGTGTCTCATCAATAAACAAAGGAAGTTCAGAAATATTTTTTGAAGTTTCTAAAAATTGATCAAACTGTTCATCAGAAATTCTTCCACGTCTAATATCATTGGATCCAATTTTAGCTTGTTCAGATAATATCCTTGTTGATAATTGTTCTGATGACATCTCTAAAGAAAAGAAAGCTATTGAAGATTTTTTACCACTTTCTTGAATATTTTTTGCAGCATTGAATGCAATATTTGTTGCTAAGGATGTTTTACCCATTGAAGGACGACCTGCTATAATAATTAAATCAGATTGGTGCAATCCACCCAGTTTATCATCTAAGTCTCTTAAACCAGTTGGAACTCCAACAATACCTCCTTCATTTTTATAAGCTGCAGATGCCATTTCAATTGTTTGTATCATTGCATCATTAAATTTAATTAATGATGAGTTGAATGACCCTTTTTCTGCTAAATCAAATAGTAACCTCTCAGAATTTTCAATTATATTTTGCCCGTTACTATCTAAATCATTTATCTTAGCACTATCAATTGTTTGTTCTGAGATTTTAATTAATTCACGTCTAACAAACATATCATAAATAATTTTTGAATATTCAATTGCTTGACGAATAGATGTAGAAAATTTTGTTATCTTTACAAGGTATTCAGGAACGTTTAGATCATCTTTTTCATTTTCAAAATAATTTTTTAAAGTAATTGGATTTGCAAGCAAACCTTTGTAAATTAAACTCTCGATAGCATTATAAATTTTTTCATGCATCGGGTCATAAAAATTGGTACTTGAAATAATAGTGCTAATTTCATCAAAGATTTCATTAGTAACTAATATAGATCCTATGACTGATTGTTCAGCTTCAATGTTATTTGGAAGTTCTTTAAATTTATCTTTTACAAGATTAAGATTGTTTTCCATAAATATAATTTATAATAAAAATGTTTATTAGAAATTAAAAAAAAATGATGTGGATGAAATTGTATAATTATTGGATAGACTCAGCTGACTGAACATCAATAGTAATCTCAGCATCAACTTCAGAGTGTAAAGAAATTTTAACTTTAAATTTGCCTAAAGCTTTAATTTCATGAATTGGTTGAATCATTGATGGCTTAACTTCAATTTTATTAGTTTCTTGAATAAGCTTTGAAATTTCTGTTGGTTTAACCGAACCATACAATTCATTGTTTTCGGTACTTAGTTTTTTAACAGTATACTTTTTTTTATTAATTGTCTCTGAAATTTTTTGAGCTTCATTTTTTTTATCATTATCTATTTTAGAGAGATCAGACTTAATTTTTTCTACTTCTTTAATATTTTCTTTTGAAGCGTATAAAGCTTTTCTATTAGCTATCAAAAAGTTTCTAGCAAAGCCTCTTTTAACATCAATTATTTCACCAATCGATCCAATTTTTTTAACATTTTCTAATAGGATAACTTTCATTTTATAGTAACGCTAAATTTCTTGCTCTCTTAATAGATAAAGATAATTCTCTTTGTTTTTTTTGACTTATATTTGTAATTCTTGAAGGTAAAATTTTACCGTTCTCAGACATATATTTTTTTAGTAATTTAATATTCTTATAATCAATTATTGGAGCACCCTTTATCGATAATGGACAACTTTTTTTAAATTTATATTTATTTGGTTGAAATATACTTAATTTTGCAAAGTTACTTTGTTTACCTCTTT
>MDSV01233164.1_pt1 | contig 13413 bp, 13 predicted proteins | sample 810851 | NCBI WGS metagenome assembly MDSV01 (sample SAMN05326640, study PRJNA326480) | marine metagenome | isolation source: seawater | place: Atlantic Ocean: North East | collected 2012 | reverse complement strand
TGTTGGTTGTAATTCAAATACATAATTAAAATACTCCCCCATATTCTGAAGTGAATATATAGAACTTTTAATTGATTCTTTTGTTCCAATAGTATCATTTGCTAATTCTGCTGGTCTTAGAAATTTGCAAGATGCACCATATTTTATAGCTTCTTTTTGAATATCTTTGGAGTCTGTGGAAACATGTATATAATCAAATATCTTAGACTCTTTAGCTTGTAAAATCGTAATTGCAAGAATACTTAAATTACCTAAGGACTGTAAATTTTTATTTGGGATCCCTTTAGAACCTCCTCTAGCAGGAATTACACATAGAAATCGTTTTTCTGAATTTTTCAATTTATTAATTATTTAACCTTTTATAAACAATATCAGAATATATAAATTAGTTGAATTAATTTGCTAAATCATACTTTAATAATTTTTATTGTCTTTTATATAATTATTAGAGTTTATACTTAATTTTAAAAAAATATTTTTAAAAATGAGTTAGTTGATGTGTTTTACTATTTAATAAAATAATAAAAGTTATTTTAATGGACCCTAATATTTATTCAATTGGCTTTATGCAAGGAAGGCTTTCAGCGATGGTTGATAATAAAATTCAGGCTTTCCCTTGGGAAAATTGGACTAAAGAATTTGAAATAGCTAACAAATATTCATTAAAAATAATGGAATGGACTATTGATGCAGATTCTTTAGTTGAAAACCCTTTAATGACTAAAGAGGGTAGAGAAAAAATAATTTTTTTAAAAAATAAATTTAACTTATCAATTCCATCATTAACTGGTGATTGTTTTATGCAGCAACCTTTTTGGAAAGCTGATGGAATTAATCAACAAAATCTTCAAGAAAAATTTTTAAATGTTTGCCAATGTGCATCCAATATAAATATTAAATATATTGTTTTACCATTAGTAGACAATGGATCATTAAATCAACTTTATGAAGAAAAAAGATTGATAGATTTTCTTTGTAAAATAAAAAATAAATTAATTCAATTAGATTTAAAAATTGTTTTCGAAACTGATTATAATCCTACTAAATGTCTCCAGTTTATAAACAAATTAGATAAAAACGTTTTTGGAATTAATTATGATATGGGTAATAGCGCATCTTTAGGATTCGATCCTGAGGAGGAAATCAGCTTAATGCATAATAGAATCTGGAATGTTCATGTAAAAGATAGAATTTATAATGGTTCAACTGTTGCTCTTGGGAAGGGAGATGTTGATTTCGAAAAAGTATTTTTCTGTCTTTCAAAATACCATTATCATGGTAACTTTATTTTACAAACAGCCAGGTCAGAAAATAATGATCATGAAAAAGCTATACTAAAATATAGAGATTTTGTTTTAAATTATCTTAGAACTGATTAATGTATTTTGATTTAGATAATGGATCTAAAAATAAAAAATAAAATAGTTTTGGTTACCGGATCTTCAAGAGGGATTGGAAAATGTATTGCAGCAAAACTATCAGAAGAAGGTTGTAAAGTAGTTTTAAATAGCAGAAATAAGGCAGAATTAAAAAAAACTTCTGAAGAAATACCAAATTCGATTTATATTTCAGGTGATGTATCCAAGCCAATTGAATGCAAAGCAATTTATAAAGAAATTTTAGATACTTATGGAAAACTGGATTCACTAATATGTAATGTAGGAAGTGGTAAATCAGTTCCTCAAGGTCAAGAAAATAAATTTGAATGGGTTAAAAGTTTTGATACCAATTTTTATAGTGCTACTAATATTATAGAAGAAATGAAAGATTTACTTTCCAAGGTAGAAGGAACAATAGTTTGTATTTCTTCTATATGTGGGACTGAATCAATCAACTCTGCACCAATAACTTATTCAGTTGCTAAGTCCGCATTAAATACATATGTTTCTTTAATTTCAAAACCTTTGGCTAAGAAAAAAATCAGGATAAATGCAGTAGCACCAGGGAATATTTTATTTGAAGGCTCTACGTGGGAAAACAAAATAAATGAAAATCCTAAAGAAGTAAAAAAAATGATTAAAGAAAACGTTCCTTTAGAAAAGTTTGGACATCCTGACGATATCGCTAACTTAGTCTGCTATTTGATTTCTAAATATTCCAATTTTTGTACTGGTTCAATTTGGAAAATTGATGGTGGACAAACTAAATGCATTTAAAATGATTGATAAAAACTTTGATTTAAGTGAAAGTACAGCTTTAATAACAGGTGCTGCAGGATTACTTGGATTTCAACATGCAGCCGCCTTGATTGAGTCAGGATGTAGTGTAGTACTAACGGATCTTTCAACTAGATCTTTAGAGGAAACAGAAGAAAAATTGAGAATTAAATATAATAAATGTAATTTGATACACCATAAGATGGATGTGACAGATATTGAATCTATTAAAAGTGTATCTGAAACTTTAATTTCCAATAATTTGCATGTAGATATATTGATCAATAATGCAGCTTTAAATCCAAAAGTAAATTCAGATCTTAAGACAAATAATCCAACTAAATTTGAAAACCTATCAAAATCGCAATGGGAAAAAGAGATTGAAGTAGGTTTAACTGGGGCTTTCTTATCTTCTCAAATATTTGGACTTGAAATGACTAAATTTAAAAAAGGAGTTATTTTAAATGTAGCTTCGGATCTTTCTGTTATTGCACCTGATCAAAGAATTTATAAGAAAAATAATAATAATTCTGATAATCAATTTTATAAACCAGTCACATATTCAGCTATTAAAACCGGATTAATAGGTCTTACAAAATATATTGCAACTTACTGGGCAAAAGAAGGTATTAGATGTAATGCAATATCTCCAGGTGGAGTTTTTGATAATCAAGATAAGGATTTCTTATTGAAAGTTGAGAATCTTATACCAGTTGGGAGAATGGCTAAAAAAGACGAATATAAATCAGCTATTAAGTTTTTATGTTCAGATGCTTCATCATACATGACTGGCTTTAATATGGTTATAGATGGTGGAAGACATGTTTGGTAGATTAAATTTCGGTATTTAATAATCAAATAAAAGTAATGAATAAATCCCTGCCTAATTATGATTTTCTTGGATCAATATATATATGTACTAAGAGGGGGGAATTAAAAGAAACATTAGATTCATTATTCTCACAAACACATAAACCTAAAAATGTAATAATCGTTATTGATGGGAGAATAAAATATGAAGTCAAAAATCTTTTGAAAGAATATGAAAATATACTACCTATTAAAAAAGTATCTATAAAATATAATGTTGGCTTAGGTTTAGCGTTAAGGAGAGGATTAAAAGAATGCAAATCAAAAATAGTATTGAGATTCGATACAGATGATATTTATTTTAAGGATAGGGCAAAATTATTAGTAAAGGAATTGCATTATTCAGACTTAGATATTATTGGCTCTAATGTATATGAATTTATAGACAACCCTAATGAATTTGTTTCACAAAAAATAATGCCTAAAACACATAAAGAGATAAGAAGACAAATTCTTTTTAGGAATCCCATAAATCATAATTCAGTAGGCTTCTTAAAGGATTCAATTTTAAAATTAGATGGTGGCTATAGACACTTCCCATATTATGAGGATTATGATTTATGGATTAGGGCAATGTTTAATGGACTAAGATTTAAAAATTTAAATAAAAGTTTGGTTGCAATGAGGGTATCAAGTCAGCGAAAAAGAAGAAGGGGTTTGAATATTTTTTTTATGGAATCTAAATTACTAAAAACTTTTTTTGAAGGATCTATTTTGTATGGTGTCTTTTTCTTGCCAATATTATTTTTTAGATCATTTTTTGCATTACTACCTTTAAGGGTTTTCAGCTTTGTAATAAATCGATTCTTTAGAAAGAAAAATTTTTAATTAAATATTTTTTATAAGATTATTTATTCATAAGAATTTGGATAATAAAAGATCCTAGCAATCCAAAGTTTTATTAAATAAAAAATCTCGTTAAATATATTAAATCTTTTATGGATTGAATTATTAATAAGGCTGTTTTTTTCGCTTTTATCCAACTTGAAAAATGAAGAGTTTAATATCTTACCTTTAACCACAATATTTATTATATTTATGCTTGGATTATTGATAAAGATAAACTTATTTTTGTTAAATTTAAATCTATTTTTAGAGTTATATTCAAATTCCCAAGGGTTATCCTTAATTCTTACAATATTTTGTAGGAATTTTTTATTAAAAATACCTAAAACAACACTTGAGATATATTTATGTTTCTTAAGTTCAATATATAAATCATGTCCTAAATATTTAATTTTTTTCCTTCTATTAAATGGTGAATTAATTCTGATTAAATGAGGATTATATGCAATTGCATCATTTATTTTTTTAAATAGGTTTTCAAAATTTATTGGATCAATAGGGTATATATCATCTACCCAAAGAAAAATATATTCCTCATCTATTGACTCTAGGACATATTTTAGTTCTTTACCCCATGAACTAATTCTATTAGGAATTGAAATCATATTCCAATTATGATTAAATTGATTTTCCTTAAAAAATTCAATATTTTTAGATGCTAGATAACAATTAGCATAATCAGTAATTTTGTACTTACTCAGCTTGTTTTTAACAATAGATGCTTCTGAAAAAAAATTTTCACATGTCAGAATTATGAATGCTATTTTCATATTTAATAAAGTTTAAAATTAGATAATAAATGAGTGTTTTATCTAAGAGAATTTGTAAAAATATATCTTTTAAATAAAATATTATCTTATAAAAGAAGTTAGAATTTCATCCTCCGATATGAATAAATCATTTCTTTTATGCCTTCTTCCAGGGATATTTTTGGTTTAAATCCCATTGCTTCAATTTTAGATATTTCTAAAAGTTTTCTTGGCATTCCATCAAATTTCTTGGAGCCTTCCCATTTTATTACCCCTTTGTAACCAGATAGATTTGCTATTTTATAGGCTAAATCCTTTATTAATATTTCTTTTCCGCTGCCAACATTTATATGTTCAGCAGACTCCCATTTCTCTAAAAGCATTAAAAATGCATCGGTTGCATCATCAACATGAAGAAATTCTCTCTTAGCTGAGCCAGTTCCCCATAAAGTAATGTCCTTAGAATTTAAATCTTTAGCATCTACAAATCTCTTTACTAAACCAGATAAAACATGTGAATTTTCTAAGTCAAAACAATCATTAGTCCCATATAAGTTGCACGGCATTGGACAAATAACTTTTAAACCGTATTTTTCACTATAAAATTTTGATAATTTAAGACCTGCAATCTTTGCCAGTGCATAACCCTCATTAGTAGGCTCAAGTTTACTACTTAATAGATATTCTTCTCGAATGGGTTGAGGACAATCTCTAGGATAAATACATGAACTTCCTAGAAAAAGTATTTGAGATGTTTTACTTTCAATCGCTGCATTAAGAAGATTATTCTGAATCATCAAATTTTGATAAAGAAATTCAGCTTGATTATTTTTATTTGCTTTTATACCTCCTACTTTGGCCGCCGCCATAAGTATTACATCAGGAGCATTTTTCTTTACAAATGAAAGAGTTTGTTCTTGATTTATTAAATTCAATTGAGATTTATCAACTGTTAATATTTCTATATCCTCTTTAGGTTTAAGTTTCCTTAATAGAGAAGATCCAACCATTCCATTATGACCTGTTATAAAAAATTTCTTCTTTCGCATCTAAATTGAGAAGTCTTAGAATAAAATTATATCAATTTAAAACTTTTAAGTATATTTTAAATATATTAAAGTAATTTATAATATATCAAATTTGTAGCTTCGATTAATTTAAATCAATATTTTTTAGGAATAATATTTAAGATAAATAATAATTTATTTTTTTTTCCTAATTATTTTTGTCATATTACTCTTTTAGTACTAATATTGTGAAAATTTATTTAATATAATCTTGATTGAATTAGGAAGTTTAAGCAAATTTGAAAATATAAGTATATGTTCAAATCCTTATCTTATTGCTGAGATTGGGATCAATCATAATGGTGATTTAGATTTAGCAAAAAAATTGATAGCTTCCGCAAAAGAAGCAGGCTTTGATTCTGTAAAGTTTCAAAAAAGAGAAATAGATATTGTGTATACAAAAGAGTTTCTCGATTCTCCAAGAGAAAGTCCTTGGGGATTAACTCAGAGAGATCAAAAATCAGGTTTGGAATTAAGTATTAAAGATTATCATGTGATTGATGAATTTTGTAAAAAAATTGAAATAGATTGGTTTGTTTCATGCTGGGATATAAAAAGTCAAATAAATATGAGAGCTTTTAAGACCAAATTCAATAAAGTTGCATCAGCAATGGCAACAAATATTGAATTCCTTGAAGAAGTAGCAAAGGAAAAAAAACTTACATTTCTATCTACAGGTATGATGGAATTAGATTCCATTGATAAAGCCGTAAATATTTTCGATAAAAATAAATGTGAAATAATATTAATGCATACTGTTAGTACATATCCTGCGCATCCTGAAGAATTGAACCTAAAATGTATTGATACATTGAGGAAAAGATATAATTGTAGAATAGGATATAGTGGTCATGAGACAAATGTAAGTCCAAGTTTTATAGCTTATTTAATGGGTGCAGTAGCTATTGAGAGGCATATCACTCTTGATAGGACTATGTATGGATCTGATCAGTCAGCTTCTTTGGAAATGAGAGGTATGACTGAATTAGTTAATAGAATAAGAATGACTTCCTCTGTTATTGGAGATGGTGAAAAGAAAATAGTCGAGAGGGAAAATGCCATCTCAAAAAAATTGAGATATTGGGAACAAAAATGATTTATTGTTTTGATATAGATGGGACAATTTGTACAAACACTTTTGGTGAATATGAAAAAGCTAAACCATATGAAGAGAGAATTAGATTGATAAATAAGCTTTATGAAGAGGGAAATATCATTAAGTTATTTACTGCAAGAGGTTCTACAACAAAAATTAATTGGCGTTCTTTTACTGAATCACAACTGGAAGATTGGGGTTTAAATTATACAATATTGCAACTAGGAAAACCTGAAGCAGATATTTACATAGATGATAAAGGTTCCAACGATAATGATTTTTTTCAAAAAATAAATATTAATGCAAAATATTGATAAAAGAAAAAATATTTTTGTTTTATTAACTGCGCATCATAGCAGGGCAATAATTACAATGATTTCAGAAATTATAAAACATAAAAAAAGTGAATTTAGATATAATCCAATTTTTATTGGTGGTAGTGAAGAGTATAAATATCTTATGAATTTTAAAGGGTTCAAATATCAAAAACAATTTATTAATTTTGAAGAACTTTTTTTGACAGTAGCTTCTCATGATAAAAAAAACAATAATAAAAAATCAATTTCTTTTTCTACGAAGATAATTTACTTTTTGAAGAAGTTTTTGAAAAATAATCTTAAGGGTTCATCTATTTATAGTTTGATATTGCAGCAGTTTATTTTCTATCGCTTACTTAAAAAATCAGAAAAAGCAAAGGAAATATTTAAAAAATATAATCCGCAAGCACTAATAACTATATCTGATAGAAATCAAACAGATACTTCGGCAGTATTTTTGAAGCTAGCTAAGAAAAATACTATACCAATATTTTTATTTAATTTAACAATTTATTCTAAAGAAGTAGCTCATCAATATAGACAATCTATTCCTGAATTAGATACTTCTATAAATAGAAATTTGTATGAAAAATTTTCATTAATTTTTTTAAAGTCTACTATTTTCAAAAATATTCTTTTTCAGACTAGAGAGCATTTACTTGCTCATAAAATATTCGGATCCTTGTCAAAAAATCCTTGGTGGAATGGCAATGGATTAAGTGACTATGTAATTTCAAGTAATGGTTTTGATACCACAGAATTAATTAAAAATGGAGTCAATAAGAATAAAATTTATACTCTTGGAAATCCAGAATATCAATTGATTTATAAGAACTTTATGAATAGGTATAAACTTAAAAGAAAGATTTATGAAAATTATAATTTTGATAGTTCTAAGAAATTAATAATAGCTTCTATGCCTCAGTGGTACGAACAAGGACAAATCTCTTTAAAAGTTCATAAAAGAGAAATAAAGTTTTATACAGATATACTAAGGAGTACAAATTTTAATATTTTACTATCTTTACATCCAAGGCAAAATATTAAAGATTATTTATATCTAGAAAATAATGTAATGAGGATTTCTAAAGAAAAACTTTCTAATATTATAAGTTGTTCCGATAAATATGTTTCTAATATATCCTCAACAATTATATGGTCTGTTTTATTAGGAATTCCTATCACAGTGTATAATCCAATAGATTTAGAATATAGCAGTTTAAGTAAATTGAAATCTGTTAAATTTTGTAATACAAAAAATACTTTTAAAAAAAATATAATGAATACAGACCTGAACTTAAAAAATTTAAAAAAAGACTGGAAATTATTAGATCGAAATAGAGTTTTTCAATTAGACATAATTAGTAAATATATAAATTTATTAAATGAAAATTGCAAAATTCTAACAAAAAAATAAAATAATTTGTTTTAATGAATTGCATAATTTTTGATAATATATCCTTACGTCAATTTTAGTTAATATGTTTTTAAATAAGATTCTTCGTAATATAAAAAAAATAAGCGAAATTGGTTTATTTGAATGGCTTTATTTGAAATACGATATTTATAAATCTAATGAGGGAGAAAGAATTGGATATATTAGAGATGAATATATTAAGGCAAAAGAGCAAAAGATAGATCTTAGAGATTTTTATATTTCTAAATTTGAGAGTGATGAGCTTTATTTTATAGACATTATTTGTGATACGATTAATAGTTTTGTTTCAGATGATTTTTATGTTGTTGAGATTGGGAGTGGATGTGGTTTGATTACCCATCCTTTATTAAATAAAGAAAAAGATTTTAAGAAATATGATTCATATGAACCCGATAGGTCTTTAAGAAGATACTTATTAAAAACTTTTGCAAAATACAAAACATTTTCAAATTTCAAAGGTGATGGATCTAAACTTGTTTGTACAGAAGATAAAAAAGCAGATTTGGTATTCGCATTTGGTGTTTTTACTTTGATACCTATCGCGACCATAGTTAGTTATATAGAAGAATCTAATAGAATTTTGAAAAATAATGGAATACTTGCTTTTGATATTTTTGATACGGACTGCCTTTCAGAAAAACTTATTAATAAATTTATTTTGCAAGCCTCAAGAAATGACTCTAGACCTTTTTTATCTAGAAGATTCATTATTAAATATATGAATCATCAAGGGTTTGAATTAGATAAAGAATTAAGGCATGCAAATGAATATAGATTATTTTTGTTTTTTAGAAAGGTAAATAAAAATAACTAATTTCTCAAATTATTGCAAAAAGTTTATTTCTAGAAATACTCAAAAATATTAGTCCATTCAGAGGCAAATAGAATTATGCATAAAAATAAAGATAAAAATTTATATTGATATAAAGTAGCTCTTGTTTTTTGATTTAGAAGGTATAAGTTTTCCTTCTCATATTGAAATGTTAAGCCAAGAAATAAGAAAGCAAATATACTTTTTATCACTAGTGCTCTATAAATATAAGGAACAATAAATTGACTAGTGAAAAATATAATAATCGAAATTCCAATAAAGTTATAAATACATTTGTAATTATGATTTTTTTCAGAATAAACTTGTGAAGCTTTGCTTAATAATAATGACCATCTTGCGATAGAAAAAAGAGTAATCAGATAAAGGAGGAAACTCAAACTTCCAACTTTCATATCGGTATTTTGATATCCAATATCTATATATCCGTAACTTATATATTGAAATATTGGTGCTAAATATCTTGCTGCTAATTGATAAAATAGACCTAAAGAAACAGTAACTATTAAAAAATATATGATTGATTTGGATAGATTTAAACGATACGTAATCAATAAATTTATAAATTGTTTTATAAATAAATATGCTAAATATCCAAAAATCAAAGAAAAAGTAAAACCAGCATGAGTAAATACCATTATTAAAATTATTATTAGTGTTATTAAAATTTCTTTTGTTTTTACTCTATTTTTACTTATAGAGTAAATAACTAAAAAACTAAGTAAAGTGCATATATATTGCCTAGTATATTGACAAGTACCTATAAATACAGAGAAGGATATCCCTCCCCAGCAAATCAAGCTTAAGGACACGCTCCTAGTGAAATTTTGTAGCCTTAGAAAAATATAAAAAATGATATTTGAAATATAAAAATAGTATGAAGTATAAATAAAATAAGTTTTATGATTTATTAGGTTATTACTTAAAAAGATTTTATTTAATAAAATATTAAGAGTAATATAAAAAGATTCACTGAAGTTAAGGATAGTGTAATTTAAATATTTCCCAAATCTGAAAATCTGTATAGTATCCCCGCATAACTTCATATTAGTTATGTAAGTTATTAATCCATATGAAATACCTAAAAACAAAATAAAAGCGAGTTTATAAATGTCGTTTTTTTTGAATAAAGCTAAATCACTAACCATCGATTTCTAATTAATATTTTTTTGATTAAGAATAATAAAATTTTTAAATGTTTTAATTTCTGAAAATATAATTTAAATACACTATACATTGTTTACTAGTTAAAAAAAAAACTATTTCTCAAAAGATCTTACAAATTAAGATTTACTCAAAATATCAATGAATTCAAACTATTTAGAGCCTAAATATTGTAAATACTGATTTTTATAATCAAAAAATCTATATTCTTTTCCTGTGTTAATCTATTAAAACATTAAAATTTTAATGAAAAATATAATAGAAAACTACTTTAATGGGTCTTTATTAACCTTAGAAAGGTTAATAGAAGATGAAGATATGAAAAATAAATTATTAAATGTTGTTGATAAGATTTCTAAAGCAATTAATAATGGCAAAAAAGTTTTAATAGCTGGGAATGGTGGTAGTGCAGCTGATGCACAACATTTAGCAGCAGAATTTGTAGTCAGATATAAAAAAGATAGAATAGCTTTTCCTGCCATTGCACTTACTACCGATACTTCAGTAATTACAGCATCTTCAAATGACTATTCATACGAAGATATTTTTGCAAGACAAATTGATGCACTTGGTTCTTACGGTGATGTACTTATCCTTTTCTCTACTTCTGGTAAATCAAATAATATTATTAAAGCAGCAAGGTTAGCAAAGACTAAACAAATAATTAATATACTCTTTACAGGACAAAATAAGTTTTCTTACTCTGATATTTTGGATCTTGAGATAAATGTACCCTCAGACATTACTTCATATATTCAAGAGTGCCATTTAAAGTTAATTCATTTAATATGTCATTTGCTTGACCAAATGTATGAAGAAAGGCAAATCAATTATGAATAAGAAATCATTTCCAAGTAAGTTTTTTGAATTGAAATTTTTTAAATGTTTTTTCAAGGATAACTAACCTATCCCTTTTTGAAACCATAGACTTTAATCTATTTCTACCTTCTGCTATAAGATAGTCTCTTGTCTTTTTATTACTAAATATCTTGTAAATAGCTATTGATAATTCTTCAACTTTTTTTAGGTCAACATAAATTGCAGCAGATCCTAATTGTTCTTTTGCTCCAGGTATATCAGAATATATTATAGGTACTGATAGTGTTATGGCTTCGATTGGAGGTATATTAGTTGGGCCAAAATAAGTAGGCATTACAAGAGCAATAGAATTCTTGTAAAGTACAGGAATCTCAGAACTTTCAATAAAACCTAAATATTTAATTCTTTCAGATATATTTAATTTCTTAGCAAGATTCAAAATATATCTCAAATTACCCTTATCAGAACCAGTAAATACAGCTTCAATATTCGTATTATATTTTTCTTTTAATTCTTTAATTGCATAGAGAATAAAGGCATGATTTTTATGAGCCCAGAATTGAGCAGGATAATAAACATAAGGATTACTAATTGAATATTTTTCAAGTACTTTCTTTTTAAAGTCTTTTTTGATTTGATTACTATATTTCTGAACAAAAGTGGATGCCTCATGAGGAAGTATCTCAATTTTTCTTGAGTTGAGATGAAATCGTTTACTAATATTTTTTTTTGATGTCATAGAGTCTACTATTATGGTTGTAGATCTTTTTAAGACAGGTTCAATAATACTATCTCTTATGTTATCTATAGATTGCCATCTGATTTCAGGAAATTCAGGTTCATCTAAATGAGAAATATCCCATATAGTAACAATAAAATTAATATGAGATAAATCTAATCCTTTTTTACTTAAAGATAAGAAGTAAACTAAGTCTACATTTTTTCTTTTCAGGAAAATTTCGAAATCAGAAAAGAAATTTAACTTCTCAAAAATCTGATAAATCCTTGTACCTCTGAAGAACCTTAAAATTAATGTTTTGGCGGTTTTAAAAAAGTTATTTTTTAGATAAAAACAGGGAGTTAGGCCATAATTCTTTAGAATTTCTAGATTCTCTTTGTAAGTTGATAAATATACAAATTCTACTTCTTTATTTCTAATTTCTTTCGTCAAAAGAGCTGCATTAATAGACTGAATGAACCCCCCTCCGTTTGCTATTTTTTCTTCAAACAAAACTGCCACTTTAATTTTTTGCATAATCTATATTTTCAATGAATTAAATTTCTCAAGAGAGACTATTAACTTTTCTGAAATGTATTTTATTTGATCATTTGTCGTCCCGATCCCACTAGGTAAATATAAACCTCTGAGCCATATTTCTTCTGCATGGGGTAGGGTTTGTGTCCCATCAATATCTACTAAATATTTTTTTAGTACTGGTTGTTTATGTAGTGGATAAAAGAATGGTCTAGTTCCTATATTTTGATTAGCTAATTCTCTCCTTAATTCTTCGCTGGTACAGTTTTTGTTTTTAATAGTTATTCCATAAACCCAATAAATATTTTGAGCATAAGATGTCTTCTCTAATGGAAGATTTAGAAATTTGCAATTTTTTAAATATTTGTTGTAGATATTGCCAATTTCTCTTTTCCTATTTACTATTTTTCGTAATCTTTTTAACTGCCCTAAACCCAATGCTGCTTGTAAATTAGTAATTCTATAATTCCAACCGAGATCATGATGTATAAATCTTTGTTCAGGAATGAAACATAAGTTTCTTAAAGATTCACATTTTTCTTTTATTTCTAATGAATTAGTAAGAATCATTCCCCCTTCGCCAGTGGTTATGTGTTTATTTGGATAAAAGCTAAAAGTTGATATATCACCAAATGAACCGCAAGGATGATCTTTATAGTGTTGTCCAATCATTTCTGCAGCATCTTCAATTACAAAAAGTTTATATTTATTAGCTAGATATTGTATCTTATCCATTTCAACTGGTAATCCATATATATGAACTGCCATAATAGCTTTTGTTTTAGAAGTTATTTTTTCTTCGATTTT
>MDSV01176584.1_pt1 | contig 13414 bp, 14 predicted proteins | sample 810851 | NCBI WGS metagenome assembly MDSV01 (sample SAMN05326640, study PRJNA326480) | marine metagenome | isolation source: seawater | place: Atlantic Ocean: North East | collected 2012 | reverse complement strand
TCTTTTTTTTTAAACTCAATTCATCAACTTTATATATAAAATCAACAATTTTGCCATATGATCTATCTATTCTTTTAATAATGAAATCTATTAGTTTTTTGTCAACTTGGATTTGTCTGTCAGAAAAACTTTTTAATATAATTGCAAACATCAATTCATCATCAGGATAGTCAATTTTTGCAAATAAACAATTTTTTGATCTTGATTTTAAATCATTTAATTTAAATTCAATTTCATTTATTGGATTTAATGAATTTATAATTAAATATTTATTGTCTTGATCCACTAAGTTAAATATTGAATACATTAAGTTTTCCTCAGATTTGTTATCATAATTGTCAATAATTATATTTTCATATAATTTAAATTTTTTAAAAACTTCTTCATTAATTTCATTTTCATCAACTTTAATGCCCTTGTTTTTATTTAAAAAGATATTTGCAAGATGAGTTTTTCCGCTAAATCGTTCTCCATATATATTTAAAATATTTTTTTCCCATTTTGGCCAATTTTCAATTAGTTGAAAAGCATAATAATTGCTTTTACTTACATAAAAATCATCATAATTAAAATTTTGTTTCTTTTCAAAGTTAAATAATAATTGATTTAAGTTTTTCACTCAATGCTCCATATAGATTCACTTGTATTTAATTTAATATTAGTATTTAAAAACTCGTTTATAAACTTATCTGGTGTGCTGTTATAAATTATTTTGTAAACTATTTTTTTATTTGAGAAACTATTAATATAATAGCTTGAAACAAGATCTATATTATATAATTTTTCTTCAAATTTTTTTATAAGATCATAATTTTTTGAGTCAATTGATATTGTAATTGGTAATTTAATTGAAGTATTTATAATATTTAAACTTTTCCATTGCCGTTCAAAATCTAACTTTAAATCCTCAATAATTTGATCTATTTTTTTGCTTTTATCCCAATTAAATTTTTTATTCGATATATTAAATTCTCCGTTAAGGTTGCTTTTAATTAAAGCATTAAAATTATTATCATTTTGAAATAAAATTAAAATTATATAATCTTTAATAGAGTACTTCTTTATTATCTCTTTAAAGTTATATTCTTCTATATTATCAATATTTTTTTTTATTAAATTTATATCTTCTAAATCCTCATTTGGTAAAATATAATTTAAAAGATAGTATTCTTTTTCAACTTTATCCCAATTCAAATAAAAAGTATTTTCTGAAAATAATAAAACCTGATTTTTTTTATTATTTATTAATATTGGTATTAAAAGTAACTTTTTTTCTCTAGGTATGGATGGAAAGATATTTTTTTTTTCTAAATATTCAAAAAGAAGTTTTTTATTAAATTCAACATTAAACTTCGAAATATACTTATTATCTATAAATTTTTCATCTGTGATAGAAAAAGATTCCACAAGACCATAAATGTTCTTTAAATTTATTAATTTTTGAATTTCCTTTTTTTCAATTGATGTAATCTTCAACAAAAGAAGTTCAAAAGCTTTTTCAAAAGCTGTATTAATAACGTTTTCTTTGTTAAAATTATTATCATATGATTTTGCTATCTCTAAATCTTCTATTTTGTATGTATTAGCAATCGCTGTACTTGTGGAAAACTTTGTAAAAAATATTAAGAAAAATAAAAACAATATATAAATTGTTAAATTAAATTTAGTTTTTTTTTTGAAAGAATTTAACATAAATGAAAAATAGTAATCTAACATACGAAAAAAGTGGTGTTAATATTAAAGCTGCTGATAGTTTTGTGAAATTTATCTCCTTATTGTCTAAAAAAAGAGGAAATAATAAGAATTTTGAAAATATTGGTGGATTTGGGTCTATAACAGATCTCCCTAAAAATATAAAAAACCCTCAAATAGTTGCAAGCACTGACGGTGTAGGTACAAAAATTGAGATTGCAAATGAGATTAATAAATTTAATACAATTGGAGTAGATCTGGTAGCAATGTGCGTTAATGATTTGATAGTTCAGGGTGCAAGACCACTTATCTTTTTAGACTACATATCAATTAATAAGATTGACCTAAAAAAATTAAAAGAAATAATCAAAGGTATAGCTAAAGGATGTAAAATTTCAAACTGTGAACTGGTTGGAGGGGAAACTGCAGAAATGCCTGGCACTTACTCTAAAGGAAAATTTGATATAGCAGGTTTCTCAGTTGGTATTGTAGATAAAAAAAAAATTTTAGATAAATCAAAAATAAAACTTAATGATTTAATTGTTGCAATACCATCAAGCGGAGTTCATTCAAATGGATATTCTTTAATAAGGCATATTATTAAAAAAAAAAAATAAAATTTAAAAAAGATAAATTTTTAAGAAAAGAATTAATTAAACCTACAAAAATTTATGTAAAAGAAATTTTGAATTTAATAAATAAAAAATTAATTAATGGTTGTGCAAATATAACAGGTGGAGGTATAGAAGATAATATAAAAAGAATATTACCTGATTATTTGTCAGCAAATATTAATTTAAATAAAATAAAACCAAATAAAATTTTTAAATGGATTCATTTAAATGGGGTAAAAGATGTGGAAATGATAAAAACTTTTAATTGTGGTGTTGGTTTTTGTTTGATTATAAAACCAAAAAACTTAAAAAAAATAAATAAATATTTTTCAAAAAGTTTCAAACCTTATGTAATAGGAAAAATAATAAATGGAAATAATGGTGTTTATTTAAATGGAAAAATTAAGTGGTAAAAAAACAGCTATATCTGTTTTTATTTCAGGAAGAGGATCTAACCTCAAATCTCTAATAAAATTTTCTAAAATTAAAAAATCCTCATTTAAAATAAAATTAGTTGTTTCAAATAATAAAAATGCAGCTGGACTTAAATATGCAATCAAAAATAGAATTAATTTTTTAGTTATTAATTACAAAAATAAAAGTAAGGCAGAAAAAAAAATTTTAAAAACTCTTAAAAAAAAAAAAATAAAATTAATTTGTTTAGCAGGATTTATGAAAATTTTATCTAAAAATTTTATCAAAGAATTTAAATTTAAAATTATAAATATTCACCCATCCTTACTTCCAAAATATAAAGGGTTAAATACTCATAAAAGAGTTTTGGAAAATAATGAAAAGTTTACAGGGTGTACTGTACATTTTGTAACTTCAAGACTAGATTCTGGGAAAATAATTTTTCAAAGAAAAATGAAAATATTAAAAAATGATACAGAACAAAAGTTAGCTAAAAGACTTATAAAAATTGAAAATAAAATTTATCCTTTAGCAGTTAAAAAAATTTTAAAATTTAATCTTTAAAAAAAAATTCTATTTCTATCTTTGCATTTTCTTGACTATCAGAACCATGTACTGAGTTTTTATCTATAGATAATCCGTATTTTTTTCTAATAGTGCCTTCTTCAGCCTTTGCAGGGTCTGTAGCACCCATTAGCTTTCTATTTTCTAAAACTGCATTTTCTTTTTCTAGTACCATTACAATAATAGGTCCGGATGATAAATATGCACATAAATCGTTATAAAATGGTTTAGTTTGATGAACTTTATAAAATTTTTCTGCTTCTTGCTTTTCAAGCTTAATCTTTTTTTCTTTTAAAATAGTAAAATTATTTTTTTTAAATTCTTGCTTAATTTCTTCGCTTAGATTTCTTTCAACTGCATCAGGTTTTATTATTGATAATGTTTGTTCAAAATTACTCATAATTATCTTCAACAAATTTATTTAATAATCTTACGCCATAGCCGGTAGCGCCACCTGAATTTAAGGCTCCTGCATATTTAGAAAAAGCCATTCCAGCTATATCAAGATGCGCCCATGGTGTATTATTGATTATAAATCTTTGTAAAAATTGTGCTGCAGTTGTTGATCCCGCTCCACCAACATAATTTATATTCTGCATATCTGCATTTTTTGAATTCATAAGTTTATCATAGTTTTTATGAAGTGGTAGTCTCCAAACTTTTTCTTCAACTTTTTCTCCTGCATCATAAATTTTTTTCGACAATTTATCATCATTAGAAAAAAGTCCTGCATATTCTGATCCTAAAGCTACAACTATTGCACCTGTAAGGGTTGCAAGATCAACTATAAAACTTGGTTTATATTTTTTTTCTGTAAAGGTTAAAGCATCAGCTAAAACTAATCTTCCTTCAGCATCAGTGTTCAATACTTCAATAGTTTTTCCACTGTACGATTTAACTATATCTCCAGGTCTTTGAGCATTACCACCTGGCATATTTTCAACAAGTCCAACTACGCCAACAGCATTTATTTTTGCTTTTCTTAAAGCAAAATTTTTCATCAGGCCAACAACTACTGCTGACCCTGCCATATCATAAGTCATGTCTTCCATAAATCTTGCAGGTTTTAAAGAAATTCCTCCAGTATCAAAACAAACTCCTTTTCCAACAAAAGCTAAGGGCTTTGTTTTAGATTTATTTCCATTCCATTCCATTGTAACAAGATATGAGCCTCTAATACTTCCTTGACCGACTCCAAGTAAAGCATTACATCCAAGTTTTTTTAATTTTTTTTCATCATAAACAGTTACTTTCAATCCAATTTTTTTTAATCTTAATAATCTTTTTGCATATTCATCTGGATGTAAAACATTTCCAGGTTCAGAAACTAAGTCTTTAGTAAAATTTACTCCATTTAATAGAGCATCTAATTTATATTTTATTTTATTATCAATTATATTTTTATTTTTTAAGATGTTAATTTTTAGTTCTTTTTTATTTTTTTTTGTTTTATATAAATTAAATTCGTAAGATTTTAATTCAGCCCCATGTAAAAATTCATTTAAAACTATTTTGTTTTTAATCGATGTTAAATTTGAACCCAAAATGTCAATATCATTAATCTCATTGTTTTTAATAAAATCATAAAATTTAGCACCAATTTTTTCTGAATCTTGAGAGTTATTTTTGTTAGCTATTAATATTACTATTAGTTTTTTATCAAATTCTAAATTGAGTGAAGAAATTTTATTATCTTTAATTTTTTGATTTTGTTTTAGAAATTTAAGTATTTTTTGGTTTATTTTATCATCAAAAATCCCTTTAAAATCTGAAATTTTAGCTTCCTTTCCTAAAAATAAAGCTATGTCTTTTGATAGGTCTTTTTTACGATCTAAATAATTTATTTTTAAGGTCATTTATATTAAATATAGTATAGGTTGAAACGTATATATGTATCAAAATTATAAATTTCAATGAAAAAATTAATATTTAGAAATATTTTATCAGAAATTTTGGTATTTTTATTACTTGCTATATTTAGCTTAACAATAATTATATGGGTAATTCAGGCTGTTAATTATCTTGACCTTGTTTCTGAGGATGGACATAGTTTCGAAATTTATTTTAAATTTTCTGTTTTAAGTATTCCAAAAATACTCAGTAGAATATTAATATTCGTATTATTTATTTCAATTTTTTATATTATCTCAAAATACGAAGATAATAATGAAATTCTAATTTTTTGGACTAATGGAGTAAGAAAAATTGACCTAATAAATTCAATACTAAAATTTTCTATAATTTTAATTTTATTTCAATTAATTTTGAATATTTTTATTGTACCAAAATCACTAGACCAAGGTAGAAAATATATTAGAAGTTCAGGAGTAGAGATGTTTCCATCTTTACTAAAAGAAAAACAATTTATCGATGTTGTGTCTGACTTAACTATGTTTATTGATAAAAAAAAAAATAATGCAGAATTTGAGAAAGTATTTCTAAAAGATCAATTTGATGAAAATAGATCTAGAATTATAATTGCAAAAAAAGGTGTCATAAAAGTTAAAAATAATAATTATTATTTAGTTTTAGAAGATGGAAAAATGTTAAATTTAGAAAAAAAAAATTCCAACATTTTTGAATTTACTAAAAGTGAAGTAAACTTAAGTTTATACTCTACAAAAACAACAACTTTCCCAAAAATTCAAGAAATTGATTCACCTGAAATTTTAGAATGCTTAAAATCATTTCATATTAACAAAGAAAGTTATATGAAGAGTAATTTTGAATGTAGTGATGGTTCTATAGACTCGGTAAATAAAGAATTTTTTAGAAGATTTATTAATCCTTTTTATATTTTGCTTATAGGATTCGTTGCTGCAAGTTTAACATTAAAGTCCAAAGATGATAAAAATTATATTAAATTTAAATATTTATTATTTTTTCTTGGAATAGTGATAATAGTTCTATCAGAAGTATCTGGGGAATATTTAAATTTTGAAAATTTATTTAATTTAATTTTTATTCTTACTCCATTTTTATTTAGTTTTATTTTATATTTAAGCTTAATAAAAAGTAATTTAAATTTTACTAAAATAAGATGATAAAGATTTACCAAAAAAACATAATATTTAGTTATTTAAAAAACATAATAACAGTTTCAATAATTTTTTTGTGTCTATCTTTTGTGTTGAATATTTTAGAAGAAATCAGTTTTTTTAAAAATTCTGAGGTAAGTATAAAATATCCAATATTAGTTACTTTGTTAAACGTACCTTCAATCTTATATGAACTTTTTCCATTTATTATTTTAATATCAACTCAACTTTTTTTCCTAAATGCTTTTTCTAGAAGTGAGCTAATTATTTATAAAAATTTTGGCTTAGATAATTTAAAAATTATTTTTATTATTACAATTTTTTCATTCCTAGTTGGCATATTTCTTAATACAGTTTTTTATACTTTCTCAGCTGAACTCAAGCATTCGTATTTAACTTTTAAAAACAAATTTACAAATGATAACAAATATCTTGCAGTAATTAATGAAAATGGTCTTTGGATAAAAGACGAGGTAGATAACAATATAAACATAATAAATGCTTCACAATTTAAAGATGGCTCAATTGAGGATTTAACTATTGTTCAATTAAAAGATAATTTCGATTTCATAAATACTATAAATGCCAGAATTGCCAATATAGACAAAAATGTATGGTTGCTAAGTGATGTTACAGTTTATGAAACTGGTAAAAAAAATAAAGATTATAAAAATTTAGAGTTTTATTCAAATTTTGATCGGAAAAAAATAGATAATTTATTTTCTAATTTATCGTCAAGAAACCTATATGAATTATTTTCTTTAAAAAAAGATTATGATGAACTTGGATATTCAACAACAGAAATTAGATCTTATATATATAAAATCTTGTCATTGCCTTTATATCTTTCAATGATGACTCTAATAGGAGCATTGATAATGTATAGCAGCAAACATAATCAATCAAAAGTATTTGTAATATTAATTGGAATTGTTGCATCAGTATTGATTTATTACTTAATTTATTTTTCAAACTTACTTGGATTAAATGAAAGTTTCCCAATAGCTTTATCAATAATTATGCCTTACATTTTACTTTTTTTGGGATCTTCAGTAGGATTGGTAGGTGTTAATGAAAAATAGTAAAATTTTATTATTTGCGATTTCTATATTTTTATTTCAGTTTAACTCTTTGGGACAAGAGTTTAATTTTGAGTCCAACGAAATTAACATTTATGAAAAAGGTAATTTAATAATAGCTGAAAATGGAGTCAAAATATTAACTGAAGATAATTTAGAAATAGAAGGAGATAAATCTGAATATAATAAAAATAAAAATACACTTACAGTCTCAGGAAATGTAAAAATAATTGATAAAGAAAATGAAGTTACCGTTAATTCAGAAAAAATTTATTACTTAAAAAATGAAGAATTAATTATTTCAGAGGGAAGCTCTATATTAAAAGTTGAAGATAAATATATTATTAAATCTAATAATTTAAACTTTAATAGAAAAAACATGAATGTTTATTCTGAAGACAAAACATCTTTAAATGATAATAAAGGATATTTTTTTACCTTAGAAAAATTTAGTTTTGATATCAGAAAAAGCTACCTTGAGGGTGAAAATATTTTTTTAAAAGATTTAAAAGAAAATAAATATTTCTTAAAGAAAATTAATTTAGATTTAAAAAATTATGATTTTACAGGAACAGAACTTTATATTGATTTTGATAATTCTTTGTATGGTAATAGTGAAAATGAGCCAAGACTTAGTGGAAAAAAAATAAAAGATAATGTGAATGAAAGTATTATTTATGACGGTACATTTACAACCTGTAAAAAAAATAAAAAAGACTGCCCACCTTGGCTAATGTCGGCAAAAGAAATAAAACATAATAAAAAGGATAAAATTATAGAATATAAAGAAGCTTGGTTAGAAATTTATAAAAAACCTGTTTTATATTTCCCTTATTTTTATCACCCTGATCCAACAGTTAAACGTCAGTCAGGATTTTTAGCTCCATCTATAGCTAATTCAAACATAGTTGGAACAACATTTAAAGTACCTTATTATAAAGTAATATCAGGAAATAAAGATCTAACTTTTTCACCTCAATTTTCAATAGATCAAAATTTTATTTTACAAAATGAATATAGACAAGCATTTGAAAATTCAGACGGAATAATAGATTTAAGTTTGGCTAAAGATGGAAGCGCAACAAAATCACATTTTTTTTCTAACTTAAAAGGTAATAATGATAGTTTAAATTTTGAAATAAATTTAGAAAAGGTTAGTAACGATAGGTATTTGGAGCAAAATAAAATTAAATCTCCTCTAATAAATAACTATTCATTACTTAACTCATATTTAAATCTTTATAAAAGTACTGATAATAGCTATTTAAGTACTTCATTTGAGGTTTTTGAAGATTTAAATAAAAAAAAATCTGACAGATATGAGTATGTATACCCTAATGTATCCTATGTTAAAAATTTAGAAAAATTTCAAAATGTAGGTCAATTAGATTTTTCACTGGATGCATTTCAAAAAAATTTTAATACTAATCAATATGAATCTTCATTAATTAATGATCTATTATTTAAATCTAATAAAAATATATCAAGCAATGGTTTTGTTAATGGATATACTTTACTTTTTCGTAATATTAATACAGATCTAAAAAATTCAACTGAATATGAAAATACAAGTAACAGCAAGATGCTTTCAACTTTTATTTATGAAACTAAATATCCTCTTAAAAAATCAAAAAAAAATAAAAGTAGTTTTTTGACTCCGCTTTTGTCTGCAAGATATAGTCCGAATAAAACCAAAAACTCTAAAAATGATGACAGAAAGATTTCATATAATGAAATTTATTCATTAGACAGAATTGGGGATAAAAACATAGTTGAGGAAGGAATTTCATTGACAATAGGATCTGAGTACACATTTAATAATGAACAAAACCAAGAGGTATTTACTTTATCAATTGCAAATGTACTTAGAAATTCAAAAAATCATGACATCCCAATAAAAACTACTTTGGGAAACAAACGATCGGATTTAATCGGTTATTTAAAATATAAACCTAACAAAACTTTTAATTTAGAATATGATTTTTCTTTAGATAAAAATATAAAACACTCTAACTTTGATTTAGTTAGGGCAAACTACACTGTAAATAACTTTTTGACCTCCTTTGAATATTTGGAAGAAGACAATATCATTGGGGAAAAAAGCTACGTTAAAAATACATCTAAATTAGATATTAATAATAACAGCTCAATGTCCATAGAGCTAAGTAAAAATTTAGATAAAAATATAACAGACTACTATAATTTAATTTATGAATATAAAAATGATTGTATGATTGCGGCAGTTCAATATAATAAAACATTTTATGAAGCTGAAGATTTAGATGCTGATCAAAATATTTTCTTTACAATAAAAATAATTCCATTTGGCGAAATAAGTTCACCTAAATTATATTAAATTATGATAAAAAGACTATTATCACTATTATTTTTATACTTCATTGTTTTAAACTCTGATCTTTATTCAGAGAGCAAAGTTTTTATTGAAGTTAAAATAGAAAAAGAAATAATTACAAATATTGATATTTTAAATGAAAAAAAATATTTAATTGCACTAAATAATAATCTAAAAAATCTAAATAGAAATCAGCTATATATACTATCAAAAAACTCGTTAATTAGAGAAAAAGTCAAAAAAATAGAATTAGTAAAAATTTTTGATTTTGAAAAAAGCATTAGTCTTGCGGATGGGTTTATTAAAAATATATACAAGAGTCTTAATTTTAAAAATCAGGATGAATTTGTAACTTATTTAAAATCATACGGTTTAAAAATTGATGAAATTAAAGAAAAAATATTAATAGAAGGTTTGTGGAATCAGTTAATTTTTGAAAAATATAATAAAAACTTAAATATAGATGAAGAAAAACTAAGAAGTAAACTAAATAAAGAATTAAATAATAAAAAATTTGAAGAATTTGATCTTCAAGAAATTATTTTTGAATTAAAAAGCAATGAAAATTTAAGTGATAAATATAATTATATTTTAAATTTTATAAAAACAAACGATTTTGAAAGTGCAGCAAATATTTTTAGTATTTCTGAGTCATCAAAATTTGGAGGAAAGATAGGTTGGACCAATAAAGCGCAAATCTCGAAAAAAATTGTACTCGAAATTAATAAAGTAGTAGTTGGTGAAATTACAAAACCAGTTCAAATTAATAATGCTTATATAATTCTTAAAATGAATGATAAAAGATTGGTAGAAAAGAAAATTAACTTTGAAAAAGAAATGAAAAAACTAATACTTATCGAAAAAGATAAGCAACTAAATCAATATTCTTTAATGCACTTTAATAGAATTAAAACTAATCTTTTTATTAATGAAAGCTAAACCATTAATTATAATTTTAGGCGAACCTTATAGTACATTTCAAGAAATTATATTTAAAACTCTAAAAACATCTACTTTCTCTAAGCTTCGAAGTCCAATTTTAATTATTGGTTCCTTAAAACTTTTTAAAAAGCAAATGATTAAGTTAAAGTATAATTTTAAAATTAACGAAGTAGATATTAAAAATATTAATATAAATAATTTAAATGCTAAATTTATTAACTTTGTTAATGTAAATTTTTATTTTAAGAAGACTTTTGATAAAATAACTACTAGTTCTAACAATTATATAAAAAATTGCTTTCAAATAGCTATTAAATTAGCAAAAAAAAATGAGATTTTGGGAATAATCAATGGCCCAATATCAAAGAAATATTTTTTAAAAAAGAAATATTTAGGAATTACAGAATATCTGGCTAAAGTGACTAAAATAAAAGAAAAACCAACTATGTTAATTTATAATCCATTTTTTTCAGTTTGCCCAGTAACTACTCACTTACCAGTAAATAAAATCTCTAAAAAATTATCAAAAAAGAATATTATAGGTGATGTTAAAAACATAAATAAGTATTTTTTAAAATATTTTAAAAGAAAACCGAAACTTGCAATTCTTGGATTAAATCCTCATTGTGAGTCGACTGACAAAAAATCAGAAGAAAAACTAATTATTGAGCCTGCAATTCATAGCTTACACAGAAATAGAATAAATATAAAAGGTCCCTTTCCAGCGGATACTTTTTTTTCAAAAAAAAATTTATCACATTTTGATGTCGCGGTTGGCATGTACCATGACCAAGTTTTAACACCAATGAAAACTATATTTGAATTTAATGCAGTAAATTTAACTTTAGGTTTACCTTTTACAAGAATCTCACCAGATCATGGTACAAATAATCAAATGATAGGACAAAATAAGTCAGACCCACAGTCATTAATATCCTCAATTGATTTTTTTAAAAGAATTAAATGATCACAAGTAAAGCAAAAAAAAGCTTAGGACAAAATTTTCTAATTGATAAAAATATAATAAATTTAATCACAAATACAGCTAATATTAATCAAAATGATATAATCGTGGAAGTTGGTCCGGGAACGGGAAATCTTACAAAGAATATTATATTAAAAAAACCGAAAAAAATATTTGTTGTTGAAAAAGATTTAGCTTTATCAAACCAATTAAATCAAAAGTTTAATGAAAAAATAACAGTTATAAACAATGACATATTGAAAGTTGATGAAAGAAAATTTTCTAAAAAACCTTTAATTGTTTTTGGAAATTTACCATATAATATTTCCACTCAAATCTTAGTAAAATGGATAAGATTTAATAACTTAAATAAAAATTTTAAAAAATTTATTTTAATGTTTCAAAAAGAAGTTGCCGAACGAATTATTTCTGAAACTAACAAAAAAAATTATGGAAGATTATCTATATTAACCTATTGGAAAATGAATGTTAAAAAGATCTCAGATATATCTCCTAACTCCTTTTACCCAATACCAAAGGTTAAAAGTACTTTATTGATGTTTGAGCCTAAAAATAAATATTTTGATATTAAAAATCCTAGAAGTTTAGAACATATTACTAATATTTTTTTTAATCAAAAAAGAAAAATGATTAAAAAACCATTAAAAGTAATATTTAAAAGTAATGTAAAAGAAATTTCTGAAAAGCTAAATATTGATATAAGTAAAAGACCACAAAATTTACCACCTTTAAAATACTTCGAGATATGTAGAGAGTATGAAAAATTAATTTCTTAATTTAATAATGTGATTTTTAATTTTATTTTCATCATAATTAAAATCTAATTTATTAATTTTTTTTTGAATATAATATATTATTTCTTCATAACATTTATCGAGATTATCATTTATTACAACAAAATCATAATTCTTCCAATGTTCGATATCATCATTAAATTGTTTCATTCTTTGCTCAACAATATTCTTATCTTTCATATCTCTATTTTTTAATCTGTTAAATAGTTCTGTTTTACTTGGTGGCAAAATAAATAGTGTTACTAACTTATAACTTAATTTTTGCTTCTTAATTTGTTCTGCTCCTTGCCAATCAATATCAAATATAACATTTTCACCTTTATTTAAATTTTCAAAAACTCTATTTTTTGATGATCCATAGTAATTTTCAAATACTTTTGCATATTCAAGAAACTCTTTATTATTGATTAAGTTTTCAAATTCATTTTCACTAACGAAGAAATAGTCTTTTCCATTTACTTCATTAGTTCTTGGTTTTCGTGTTGTATGAGAAATTGAAACTTTGAAGTTATTTTCCTGTGCTATTTTTTTAACTAGAGTTGTTTTGCCAGCTCCAGACGGTGATGATAATACGACAATTATCCCGTCTTTTTTTAAAGACATTTTTTTTTGAATATTTAATTTGCTTTACTTTCTATAAATTTTACAGCATCGCCTACTGTAAGAATTTTCTCAGCTTCACTATCTGAAATTTCTGAACCAAATTCTTCTTCAAAAGCCATAACTAATTCTACTGTATCTAGGCTGTCTGCTCCCAAATCATCAATAAAACTTGAATCATCATTCACTTTTGCTTCTTCGATTCCTAAATGCTCTGCTACTATTTTTTTTACTTTGCTTGAAATATCATCTGACATAAAAATCCTTTGTGTTTAAGTCGTTATTAATTTATTAAATGTTTTTGTCAAGCCATATACATGCCTCCATTAACATGTATAG
>MDSV01163038.1_pt1 | contig 13414 bp, 10 predicted proteins | sample 810851 | NCBI WGS metagenome assembly MDSV01 (sample SAMN05326640, study PRJNA326480) | marine metagenome | isolation source: seawater | place: Atlantic Ocean: North East | collected 2012 | reverse complement strand
CTATTCAATGCTTTACAGTTCACACATCTCATGGTCCAGCCCTACTACCCCGACTCCTCTTGAGGTGTATCCTGCTCTTGCCTTTGATCAACTCTTTAAAAATAAGGCTCAGGCCGGCGATGAGAGTGTCCTTGATGCTGTGCTTCAGGATGCCAAGGGTCTGAGGAGGGGGATCAGTCGACTCGATCAGCAAAAACTTGATGAATATTTAAATTCTGTTAGGGAAGTTGAAAAGAGAATTGAAAGTGCTGGTAAGCGAGGTGAATTTCAGGGATGGAGGCCGACCCTGACTGGGCCTAATATGCCGCGTCCGAAAGATGGTTATCCACAGGACATTGTGGAGCATATGCGCCTGATGTCAGACATTATGGTGCTGGCATTTCAGACAGACACGACCCGAATATGCACACTCAAGTTAAACAATGACCACGGAACGCTACGTTTTCCACATCTTGGTGTGGATTATATGATTCATCACCTTCTTTCGCACAATGATACTGAGGACTGGCTCAAAGTGAATCAGTTCTTCTTGGAGCAGATGGCTTATATTGCGCACAGGCTAGATTCCATTCAGGAAGGAGACAAGACGGCACTTGATAATAGCATGATTATGCTTTGTTCAAGCATGTTGACAGGGACTCACAATGCGAAGGAATTACCTGTAGTTATGCTTGGTGGTGGTGGTGGTAGAATAAAGGGAGGTCAGAACCTTGATTACTTTTCTAAGAAAGACCGTCAGATGTGTCGGCTTTTCTTGAGTATGATGGATAAGATGGATGTTAGGCCTGATTCTTTCGGTGATGCCAACAAACCACTTAATGAGATTTAAATAATTAGAGACGTTGCTTCGTTCTTATTTTTTTGACCCAATACAATATAGAAATTTTTCTCCCCTTAGAAAAATTTGATTACCAGAGATGGCTGCTGATGCACTAAAGGAGTCATCTAGTTTATTAAAAGCTACCGGTTCAGGTTCATCATTATGGCTTAAAACGATTGTCAGGCCCTCTCTTGAAGTGATATAAACATGGTCTCCAGCACCAATCGGAGAGGAATAAATATCACGTAGTGCACTAATTCTGAATGGGCCGGCTTTTGTTTCTCCTGACTCTGCATGGGTAACTGAAAGAATGCCTTGATAATGACTCAAGTAATAAAGTGTCCCTTTGTATAGTAGAGGTGATGGCACGTAAGGTGTTCTTTTGTTAGTAGACCACATTACGTGGTCTGTATCAGTGATATCACCCTTAGCTTCTTTAATGTCTATCGCTATCATTGCTCTCTTGTCATAGCTACAACCTAGATAAACTTTTTCGTTTTCCGATACTGGGGAAGCAACCACATTGTTTGACATTCCAGAGCATTCCCAAATTACTTTTCCATTGTTCATGTCATAACCTCGAATTCGCTGAGTTGAGCTAACAATGACTTGGTTTTTTTCACCTGATTTCACAATTATTGGTGTGGACCACGAGGTGACTTCCTTTCTATCTACTTTCCAAATGTTTTTACCTGTATTCTTATCTATCGCATAGATCGCTGATTCTTTTTCATGGTCCCAATTGATAATGATAGTATTGCCTTTTAGTACAGGTGAAGAACCTTCACCGTGTCCGTGTTTGGTTGCCATCTTACCAAGATCTCTCTTCCAAATAATTTTACCGCTTTGGCAGTCAATTGAGTAAAGTCCATGAGACCCAAAATAAGCGATTACTTGTTTTCCATCAGTGACCGGCGATGCTGAGGCTAAGCTGCCACTCTTGTGCCCACCCTCGTGAGGAAATAATTCGTTACATTTAGTGCTCCATATTGTTTCACCTGTTTTTTTATCGATGCATAAGACAACAAATTTGTGCATTTGAGCGACAGGTGAATTATCGTGAGACCCGGGTGCGTTATCATAAATAGGTGGCTCTGTTACGTCACCGAAAGGAATAGCCGAAGTTAAAAAAATTTTATCTTCCCAAATTACTGGGGTCGAGTGACCTAATCCAGGGAGCTTTATTTTCCAAAATATGTTTTTTTCTTCAGACCACTCTTTTGGAGGATTTGATGAATCAGGAGCAACTCCATTCCCTGTCACTCCTCGCCATGAAGGCCAATTTGAATCTGCTTTTAGAGTGCTCTTAGTCACAAGAATTGAACCCAGTAAAATTAAGGTCAATTCACTTAAATGAAGTTTCATTTCAATCAGATTCTATTTCGATTCTGTAGCGTGGAATCGATGGGTCTACTTCGCGGGAATAAGCATCAATTCCTCCGCCTAGGGCAACGGTTCTTTTCATGCCATGACCTATAAAGAATGCAGCAACGTCTAAAGATCTGTCGCCAGCATGATCGATTATGATAGTCCTAGTTTCTTTATTCCAATTTCCAAGGGCTTCTTGTTGAAGGTCGGCGGTCATGATTTGTGAACCTTTGATTTTTACAGCTTCGACTTCTTCTCGTGATCTAATATCGAGCAGTTTGATTTCTTCTTTTGCTTCATCGATCTCAAGTTTTAAACCTTTTGGGCTGATCTGAATCTTTTGATCATGTTCAGCGCTAGATAAAAGATGTTCGATAACTTCATCGGTAGAAAGATTGTCATTTCTTTTACAAACATCACCTATTGTTTCTGTATCTTCGAAGCCGCAGCTTTGGCATCCTCCTATGTGATATTTTGCAAAGAGTGCTCGCCTAGACCCTGGAATCAGCTTTTGAAGTTGCTCCATTGTTGTTTCTGGGGATATCTTTGACTCGTATTGCATTGAATTTAGTTGGGCAGTAATAAAAACTCACATATCTTAAAGTGCAAATACGAGTAATTTAGCTGTGAAAGAAGAGGAAGAATACGAACCAAAGATCTATATGCTGCCAAACCTAATGACGGCAGGTAATCTGGTTTGTGGTTTTTTGGCTATCATGACAATTATTAATGCCATTTCTAAAGGTGGTATTGATAATCTTGCGGATTCACGTCATCTCTTTGAGAGGGCAATATGGTTTATTCTTGCGGGTTGTCTTTTTGATGTCCTAGATGGACGGCTAGCAAGGTTAGGAGGACAAGAAAGTCCCTTTGGTAAAGAATTTGATTCCATTGCTGACATTGTTTCTTTTGGAGTCGCTCCAGCGTTATTGGTTCAGAGTGTCATAATGAATGAGTTTGCTGGTAGCTTCCCAATCATGGTTGCTTCGATTTATCTCGTCTGTGGAGGTATGCGGCTTGCGAGGTTTAATTGTATTGCAACATATGGCGAAGAAACATCTGGACACTTTAAAGGGTTTCCTATACCTGCGGCAGCGGGTCTCATAAGTGCTCTTACTTTATTTGTTCTTTGGGTGTCAGAGACAGAAAAAGACTTAAGCAGACTTAAGATTATTTTTCTTATATTGATGCTCTTTTTATCTTACTTAATGCTAAGTTCGATACGCTACCCAAGCTTTAAAAAAGTTAGCTGGAGTACTCAGCGCCCACTCCCTTGGTTGGTTGCAGCATTTATACTTTTGATGCTAACAATTTATTATCACGAATGGCTGCCGGCTCTTCTTTTAGTTCTTTACGCGGTATATGGACTAATAAGGCCTTTTATCGGAAACAAATTGCGCCGAGAAATTGAAGAAGAGATATTGAGTCCAGAAGATGATGAAAATCAAAATAATGAAGACATTGGCACAGATAATGTTTAATGATTTATATTAATCTGTTGTTTTATCAAAAATCACCCTGTCTCTAATCTAAATACTCATTCTAGTGCCTGACTTCTATCAACATCGTCTCGTTACCACTCTTCATCAATTAGCTGACCCTTCTTTTGAAGAGCAGCAGGAACAATTAAAAGAGTATACAAAAGATAAACCTATTACCCTTGTAATGCCGGCTCTCTATTCAGAGGTCGAGGGTCCAGCCTTGCCTGGGATTTTAGATCATTTGGAGAAAGTAGAGTTTATCAATGAGATCGTGATCTCTATGAATAGGATGGACGAATCTCAGTTTAAGAAGGCTAAGGAATTTTTCTCAAGGCTTCCTCAAAAGCACTACGTTATTTGGAACGATGGGCCAAGAGTATCGAAAATTTATGATGAACTAAAAGAGGCCCAAATAACGCAATATATGCCAGGTAAGGGTTGTAATGTTTGGATGGCTTATGGATTCATTATTGCCAGAGGAAATGCAGGAGTCATTGCAATGCATGACTCAGATATTCTTTCTTATGATAAGGAAATGTTGGCTAGGTTGTGTCTCCCGACTGTTCATCCTGGATTAGAGTATGATTACTGTAAAAGTTACTATGGACGTGTGAGTGATAGAATGTATGGACGGGTCACAAGACTTTTTGTGATTCCTCTGCTTCGGGCTCTAATTAAGGTTTTTGGTAACCTTAGGATGCTTGATTATTTGGAGGGTTTTCGTTATCCGTTATCAGGTGAGTTTTCAATTAGTACTGATTTAGCAAAAAGAGTTAGAATGCCCGGAGACTGGGGTCTTGAGGTAGGAATGTTGGTAGAAGTTTATCATAACACTACTGTAAATGGAATATGTCAGGTGGATCTGGGTTCAAATTTTGAACACAAGCATCAACACCTTGGTCATCAGCATGATGATCCTGAACCGACCGTTGACAAAGGACTAATGAAGATGGCAAGGGAAATAGCCTTGAGTCTTTTGTCTAGCCTTGCCTCCGAGGGTATCATAATGAATTCAGGTTCATTGAAATCGCTCCGGTTGACTTATGAGAGAATGGCCAAGGAATTGATACGTAAATACCATGACGATTCAACGATTAACGGACTTAAGTATTATCGTCATGAAGAGGCTCAGGCAATTGAAGCTTTTAGTGCGGCCCTGAAAAATGCAACACAGGTCTTTGCCACCGAGGGGCACGAGGTGAAACAAATTCCTAATTGGAACCGAACCTTCTCTGCCGTACCTGAACTTTCGAAGAAGCTAAAGAAAGTTATTGAAGAAGATAATGAGTGAAATTTTGTAATTTGCTCGCCTAGGTCAAATGCCAAGAATTGCAGATGCGATTCCGAAGTAAATTAATAATCCTAGAACGTCTACAATAGTTGTAATCGCAGGTGAGGCGACGACGGCAGGATCAAGCTTGAATGCCTTTGCCATCATAGGGAGAGCTGCCCCAATAAAAGTTGATGCCGCGACTTGAATTGTCAGGGCAATTCCAACCGTCATCACAAGTTTATTAAGGCTGTAATTTCCGGTAATTGTTTTAAGGGACTCCTCACTTAAAAATGCGTTTATGAGTAACCAACTGCCAACGGCAATCAGTACGCCCAAAAGAGCTCCAAGAGCTAGTCCAATCTTTAATTCTTTCCAAACGACTCGGAAAAATTCTGAGGGTGAGAATTCTCCGAGTGACATTGCTCGTATAACCATGGTTGCAGACTGTGCGCCTGTATTTCCTCCAGTAGCTACAATCATTGGCATGTAAACCGCAAGAATGAACACGTTTTCGAGTAGCTGCTCGTAATTTAGAATAACTAAACCTGAAAGAATTGCGACAATAGCAAGTAGGAAAACCCAAACAGCGCGCCTCTTGAAGTGGGAGAGTACAGGAGATTTAAGATAACCTTCTTCATCTCTTTCTCCGGCAATAGCCGCCGCTTTCTCCAAATCTTCGGTGGACTCCTCTTCCTGAATTTCTAAGGCATCGTCAAACGTGATGATACCTAAGAGCCTACTATCTGAATCTACGACGGGCAGGGCAAGCATATCGTATTTGACCATTAATTTTAATGCTTCCTCCTGGTCAGCTTCTGCACTTATTGAAATCTGCTCATTATCCATGATTTCATTAATAGGTGTGCTCCACTTATTAAAGGTGAGGTCCCTTAACCGGACCTTGCCCAATATTCTGTTGTGGTCATCAGTGACATAGATTCGTGCTAGAATTTCGGCGTCTTCTTTCGTCTCCTCTAGAGTTTCGATAGTCTCTTTGACTGTCATTCCCTCACGAACTTTTGCGAACGCAGTGGTCATTCTTCCACCCGCAGAATCCTCAGGATAACTTAATAGCGTTTCAACTGCATCCTTCTTCTCTCCTGATAAGAGTTCTTCGTATTCCTGTTGATGGTCTAGGTCTGTTTCCTGAATGAGGTCAGCGACAACATCATCCGGAAGGCTTTCTAGAATTACAGAACGGTCCTGTTCTTCAAGTCCTGCAACTAGGTCGGCAGACTCTGGAGCAGGCAAGAAGCTTGTGATTAATGAAAGAGCTTCATTATCCAGAAATTTTGCAAATAGCTCTTGCTGGTCTTCATCCAGTGAGGTGAATGCAGCTGCAGCATCAGCCGGGTGAAGGCCTCGGCAAATATCCTTAAGTTCCGCCTCATTCCCGGTCTCGATTGCTTTTTCGATAGATTCGGGGATGCGCATCTTTCCTTAATCAGTAGGTGGTAGAATTACGATTTCGACTCTTCTGTTTAGTGTCTGTTCTTCTACGGCTCCGTTGGGATTCGTTAAAGGTCTGCTCTCGCCGAACGCCTGTATTTTTAATGATTCTTCTGGAATAGACAGATTGTCAACTAACCAACGTTTTACTGAGCCTGCTCTCTTCCTACTTAACTCCATATTGTAATCATCTGGTCCAGTGCTGTCAGTATGGCCTTCGATAATGAAGGTTGATTTCGGATTCTTTTGGATTAACAATCCGAGCTTCATTAGGCTTTGACGCGCGCCTTTCTGAAGCTCGTCTTCATTATACTCGAAGAGTAAATCTGTTGGCATAAGAATTGGCTTAGTTTGATCTAGTATAGGTCCTACCTGATTGAGTAATACATCAAGGTCACTAAACTGACCGCCTTTTACTTCTCCTGTATTAGAGAGTTTAGCGAGTGTGTTTTCATAGTTTTTTAGAAGTGTTTCTTCATCCAATAAAAAGTTTTCTTGATCGCCGATTCCTATGACGAGTTGATCGGGAGACGCGATTGGTGTTTCCTCAAGAGAAGACTTTGCGATGGCATTAAGTTCGTCACGCATTTGTTGAGCCTCTTGCTCTAGGAGTGCTGTCATTTCTTTTTGTTCAGACTGAGTTTTCACGAAAGGTTTGTCTTCCTCGCCTGGTCTTAGTCTGATTCCTGCCTCAGGAATTTTAAAAGGATCTTCAACCTGTTTTAATAAGTCTTGAGCGTTTACGTTGTTAAGGTTCGCTTTTTCCGCTTCATCAAGAGACATAGGTTCTTTTTTCTCTGGCTCTTCATTGATCACTCCCCTGATTTTAAATTCTTTTAAATTTTCAATTGCTGATCTGGTTGGGGCTTCGTCTGCAGGGATGACAATTTTTTGGAACCAGGTGTAGAGACCGAGGTGAAGGCCAAATGAAAAAATAACCGCAATTATCATTAGCGGCTTAATCCAGGATGCCCCGCCGGCTGGGGCGGGTTCCCAATCATAGTTGGATTGGATGGCCATAATATTAAGTTTCCTATGAGCTGGATCGAAGTCAAGGTTCACTACATGCTTATAGAACGTGCTACCAGAGCTTGATTTTTCATATAATTCCCCGATCATTAGCGCCCCTACTTTAGCTTTTAGCTAATTATACTAATAAAACTTAATATAATACACAATGTCCTCAGAATCCGACCGTAACGAAAGGATGGAAAAAATCGTCAGCCTCTGCAAGAGGAGAGGTTTTATTTTTCAGTCTGCAGAAATGTATGGCGGAATGAACGGTTGTTGGGACTACGGTCCTTTGGGAGCTGAGTTGAAGCGCAATCTGAAGGATTTTTGGTGGAAGAAGAATGTAACAGAGCGTGAGGACATAGTTGGGATGGATGGCTCTATACTAACTCACCAAGATGTTCTAAAGGCTTCTGGTCACGTCGGTGGTTTTTCTGATCCGATGTCAGATTGCTTACTTTCAAGGGCAAGGCTCAGGGCGGATCAGGTTCCAGAGCAGAATGGTACCGCAGTGTGGTATTCAGGGGCCAAACACGAAGCGACTGAATGGTCGGTGGATAGTGAGTTTGCTGTTCTCGTTCCGGAGGGTAAGGATCCAGATTCAGCCAAGAAAACAGCGCGTCAGTTTTATGGTGAAAGAATGCCAGATAAGAAAATTTCTCCCAAAGAGCTCGAGCTCATTGAGGAGAAGAGGGAAGAGCTCAAAGGAACGACAAGGTTTAACCCACAGAACGGATCACTTTTGACTGAACCTAGAGAATTTAATCTGATGTTTCAGACAAGTGTTGGTGCTTCTAGTGATGAAGGATCAATTGCTTATTTGAGACCGGAGACCGCACAATCCATTTTTGTGCAATTCAAAAACATTCTTGAAACCTCCAGGCAGAAACTTCCCTTTGGAATTGCTCAAATCGGAAAAGCTTTTCGAAACGAAATCAATCCACGTAACTTTACTTTCAGGTCCCGTGAGTTTGAACAGATGGAAATTGAATTCTTCTGCCGTGGTGAAGACGGTCTTCGTCTCACTGATGAGTGGCTCGAGACGAGAATGAAGTTCTATGAATCGATTGGTATTCCACGTGATAAGCTGCATGTCCTTGATGTGCCGGACGGAGAGCGTGCGCATTACTCGAGTAAGACTTATGATATTGAGTATGATTTTCCATTTGGAATTCAGGAGCTTGAGGGCGTTGCCTACCGGACTGATTATGATTTGAAGAAACACGGTGAGGCGAGCGGCAAGCCTATTGAGTATTTTGATGAGCAGACTAAAGAGAAACTTATTCCTCATGTCGTTGAGCCTAGTGCCGGTTGTGATCGAACTGTTTTAGCATTGATATGTGAAGCGTTCGATGAGGAAACGGTCACTAATGAGAAGGGTAAGGAAGAAACCAGAACTGTGATGCGTTTCGATCCCAAGATGGCACCTGTTAAGTGTGGAGTCTTTCCTTTGCTTAAGAATAAACCGGAGCTTGTTGCGAAAGCTAAAGAGGTCAAAGAGCTCCTCTTGCCGTTCATGAATGTTTTCTATGATGAGGCAGGTGCTGTCGGTCGTCGTTACCGTCGTCAGGATGAAATTGGAACTCCTTTTTGCGTGACTATAGACTTTGAAACTCTTGGTGAAGAGGATCCAGAGTTGAAAGGCACCGTTACTGTTAGAGAAAGAGACTCAATGAATCAGGAAAGAGTGTCCATTGATGAACTTTCTAGTTATCTTCTGCAAAAGCTAATCTAGAGTAGTGGTTTTCTATTTCCCAATCTCTTAACGCTCTTATCTCTTAACTTTAATGTAGTCAGGAGCAGATTCTAGGTTTGCTGTCGCTGAAGTGAGGTCTCGAAGGTACTTAGAGACTTTTTCTAGTCCTGGATAATCAATTTTATCAGGAGTGTCTCTTGGAGTGTGGTAGTCATCATGGAGTCCAGTGAATAGAGCTAGTATGGGGACTCCTACATTATATAGTGGGGTTGAGTCTGTTGGGAGATAGGGACTTGCTGATTTCTCTAACTTAAGTTCACCGGCAACTGAATCGACAAGGTTGTCCCAGGATTGGCTTGATCCAGTCCCATGAACGATGAGAGGTTTTTCTTCGAGTCTCCCGATCATATCGAGATTTATATAAGCAGCGATTGATGGGTAAACTTTTTCTTCCTTAATTTCTTTTTGTTTTTGAGCGAAGTGTTTTGAGCCAAAGAGTCCCATTTCTTCTCCGGACCACGCAGCAAAGATGATATCTCTTTTAAGATTGAGTTCGCCTTTTTTCTTTAGTTCGTTGTAGTACTGCGCTAGTTCCATGATAGCAGCTATTCCAGACGCGTTATCATCAGCTCCTAGGTGCATTTTAGACGCTTCATCTCCCTTGGCACGAGTCCCTCCCCGATTGCCAAAACCAAGGTGATCAATATGCCCTCCCACCATAATAGCTTCTTCAGATGAGGTATCCTTCACCTTAAGCCTTGCGATGACGTTTCGTCCCTGATCTTCTTTTTTATCTAGCCCTACACGTGCACGAACAGAAAACGGTAAAGGGAAGCCAATGACTCTTTTATTGTTGTAGTATGCCTCAAAAATCTCTTTGAAGGATCCGTTCTCAGTTCCTCCGAGCATGGCTCCAGCAAGGTCATCCGATATTGTGACTGCTGGCATAATATTATTATTACTTCCTACATTCTGTGTAGGAGGAACTAGCATTGTTCCTACTCCTGGGTGAGGTCCCTTTATATAAATAATCCCTTTAGCACCGAGCTTCTTGGCTTGCTGAGCCTTGTTAACTAGTGGTCCAAATTTCTGAAGTTCCTTTTTGTCCTTAGGCGCACCACGGAAAACAATGACCCACTTGTCTTTAACATCTAGCCCTTCATAGGAATTGTAGTCTTTAGTATCAATCCCAAATCCTGCGAAGACTGTTTTAGTTTCACCCGTGTCCCCGGATGGGCTGAAATTAACAGGAAGGTAGTGCTGACCGGGTTTGAACTTCCTGACAACACCAATAGGTTCGTCGATCGTGACCGTCATCAAGTTGTCACTATTCATTTTCTTCCCGGTGTTGAAACTAAATTCCTGAAAGTAAGTGCCATTATCACCAGCAGGTTCCAAATCGAGTTCACTAAAGAAGGAGGCGAGGTATGCAGTGGCCATGCGTTCTCCTTTGTCTCCCGTTCCACGCCCTTCGTATTCATTAGAAGCGAGTCTCTCTAGAAAGTTTTTAAGGTCTTTTTGGTTGATTGATGGGGAAGAAGAGGTTGTGGCGGCTTTGCCATGCTCATTTGCTTTCTTTTCTGCTTCTGGGAAATCTTTAGCCAAACATATCCAGTTGAAAGATAGAGCGATGAAAAAAATAAATGATGTGATAATAGCTTTGTTAGGTTTCATGGAAATATTTCCGTAATATTGACTTTAAATTTGGTTTATACTAACGGACTAGCTTCTTAAGTAAACGTTGGTTTCAAATAAAAATGGCTAAGTATTAAAGGGTCTTTTTTGAAATTCTTATTTTGGTGTTAAGCGTTCAGACGCTATATTGATTTAATGAGGTCAGGATCTTATCCCAGTCTAATAGCCTTAGTGGAGTCAAAGTCCTTCACGCGGATCGTTATTTTATTTATTTTGGCAGCGGCAGCGCTGGTTGGCCTTGAGACGTCCGAGTCAATAATGTCAAAGCATGGATCTTTAATTCATGTTCTTGATGCATTAGTTCTTTATGTTTTTGCTGCAGAAGCCTTACTAAAGATTCTTTCGCACCTTCCTAAGCCGGGTAATTATTTTAAAGATGGATGGAATGTTTTTGATTTTTCTATCGTGGTTATTTGCTTCATGCCATTTGACGCTGAGTACGTTGCCGTTCTGAGGTTGGCAAGAGTGCTTCGTGTTCTCAGGCTCTTGAGCGTAGTTCCTAAATTACAAATTTTGGTTGTCGCATTACTTAGAAGTATTCCCTCAATGTTCTACGTTACGATATTGTTATTCATTCTCTTTTATATTTATGCCGTCTTAGGAGTGATGCTTTTCGGAGATAATGATCCGAAGCATTATGCAGACCTTGGCGACTCAATGCTTTCTCTTTTCAGGGTCGTGACTCTTGAGGATTGGACTGATATTATGTACATCAATATGTACGGGTCAGATAATTACGGTTACGAGTTGTCTGAGATGTCTAGGTACCCAGGAATTGTCCCTACTGCATCACCCCTCGCATCCGTTATTTTTCACGTCTCATTCGTTTTATTCGGAACGATGGTCATGCTTAACCTCTTTATTGGCGTCATTATGACTGGTATGCAGGAGGCTCAGGAAGAAACGCTTCAACTGAATGAGAAAGATGGAACAACTAATTCAAAACTAGGCGATTATTCAGCGATCGTTGAAGAGATGCGTGAACTTGAAGATCAGGTAGAAACTTTACGTAACAGGTTGAGGGGAGTACGTGAGAGGGAAGAGAAAAGAAAATGAAATGGAAGTTTGTTGTAGTCGGAAAACCTTCACTTAAATATGCTAGGTTAGGAATCGACGAGTACCTCAAGAGAATGCGAAAATATGTAGGGGTAGAGCTTGTTTCAGTAAAGAATGGGACCAAGGAAGAAGAAGGTGTGCGACTCCTTAAGGCGAGTGAAAACAGCTACAGGATTGTTTTTGATGAGAGGGGAGAGCTGATTGATACAAAAACCTTAACAGAAAAAATCAATGAGTTGGAGATGAATGGCTCATGTAAATTGGTCACAGTTTTAATAGGTGGAGCTGAAGGTCATAGCACTGAGCTTAGAAATTCTGCAGACCTCATTATCTCTTTTGGAAGAATGACCATCCAGCACGAGCTTGCTTTAACTACCGCTGTTGAACAATTTTATAGGGTTTATACAATAAAAAGAGGAGAGCCTTATCACCGTTAAATCTAAATTCGCATTAATTTTCCAAGGGTATCCTTTTTTAGGATATTAATAGCCTTAAGAAGGATTAAATCCTTTCCTTCAGAAAAAGGTAATTCGAATTTTACGTTTACATCAGGAATGGCCCCTCTTCCTTCGAGTCTAGTGTCTTTCATGAAACGAAGTAACTGAGAATCTCCACCTTGGTTTGGGATCATAAACTTTGCATCTCCACTCAGTTCATAAAAAGATGCTGGGAGTACTGCTCCTGCCGAGACTTCTCCGACAAGTGTTACATGCTTTAATCCTTGAAGCCTATGAGCGAGCATTTCTTTGGCACTTCGAGCTTCCCGGTCAATGATTAGGACTGTAGGTTTTTTTTGCTCTTTTAACGTTCTCGAAATCGACCTAATAACATTCACCTTTCCTCCTCTGCCTCGAAGATCAATAATTAGAGCACTCGCATTTTTAAATTTGTAATTCATGGCAGCCCTCAAAGCGGAGGCGTTGGACATGGTCATGAGATTCCATAGGTGGATATAACCGGCGTCATGTTCTCTGCTCAGTGGCATTAAACGAGCGCTTTCTTCGATAGATTTTTTTGCGCTTAATGGGACGTTAGCTGTAAGTTTAGATTTTTGTATGGATCCATTTTCATTCCTTTGAAAAGCGATTTCTACTGTTTCATCTTTATCAATTTGAATGGTATACATTTTTCGATGGTGCTCATATCCTGCGAGAGTCTTTCTAGGAGATTTTAGAGTCGGAATTTTGTTAATTGATGTGATCTCGTCACCGATCCATAGACCAGCTTCTCTGGCGGGAGATCCATGCATCATAGACCTTATGAAAAATCTGTCCTTTCCATCAAGGTTTACGATTTGTAGAAATAACCCAAGGTGAAATTTATCGCCTTCACCAAACAGGTTTTTAGCTACCCAGGGAGTTATGACTGCCGTATGAGAAATCTTAAAGCTGTCTACAATTTCATTCATGCTTTCATAAGCATTTTCCCGATAGCTATTCGCTCTCACTGCTTCTATTAAAGAATTTTCTAGGTCTGAATTTCTAGTCTGTAACTTTTTTCTAAATAGTAAATTTTTTGAAATTAGCCTAGCGATTTCTTTCGCGTCCCTTGCAATCGACGGGTCT
>MDSV01156985.1_pt1 | contig 13415 bp, 11 predicted proteins | sample 810851 | NCBI WGS metagenome assembly MDSV01 (sample SAMN05326640, study PRJNA326480) | marine metagenome | isolation source: seawater | place: Atlantic Ocean: North East | collected 2012 | reverse complement strand
TTGAAATGATAAGTGAGATGGGTTATTGTTCAGGGGTTGAAAATTATTCAAGATATTTTGATAGAAGAAAACCAGGTAAAAGGCCTTTCTGTTTATTTGATTATTTTCCTGATGATTTCTTACTATTTGTTGATGAGAGTCATGTTACCATACCCCAGGTAAGGGCTATGTGGGGAGGAGATAGGTCAAGAAAAATGAATCTTGTAGATTATGGGTTTAGGTTACCATCCGCTTTAGATAACAGGCCTCTAAACTTCGAGGAGTTTGAGTCTGTTATAAATAAAGTCATTTTTATGGGAGCTACACCTTCAGATTATGAGTTAACCTGTTCTGGGGGCTCAATAGTAGAGCAAATTATTAGACCCACAGGTTTATTAGACCCGCCAATTGATATTAGAAAATCTGATAATCAGATCGATGATATAATTAATGAAGTTCAGATAAGAATTGAGAAAAAAGAAAGAATTTTGATAACAACACTTACAAAAAGAATGTCAGAGGAATTAACTAAATACCTAGATGCTAGTGGAATTAAGACTAGATATATTCATTCTGAGATTGACTCGCTTGAAAGAGTTAATATTTTGAGAGAATTAAGGTTAGGAACATTTGATGTTTTGGTCGGAGTTAATCTTTTAAGAGAGGGATTAGATCTGCCTGAAGTATCTCTTGTTATAATACTTGATGCTGATAAAGAAGGTTTTTTAAGAAATGAAAAGTCCCTCATTCAAACCGTTGGGAGAGCAGCAAGAAATGTGAATGGTATGGTAATAATGTACGCTGATAAAGTAACTAAATCAATGCAAGCAACTATTGATGAGACCGAAAGAAGGAGAAAGATTCAAAAAAAATACAATAAAAAAAATAATATAATTCCAAAAACTATTTCTAAATCCAAAGAAAAAATAATGGAGCAAACCGTTGTAGCAGAAGACTCCTCAAATACAGAAAAATTTATTTCTGAATTACAAATTGACCCAGTTATAAAAAATATGGAAGTAGTTGAAATAGAAAAAATAATAATGAAAAATGAAAAAGAAATGAATGAAGCTGCAGAAAAATTAGATTTTTATTTAGCTGCTAAGTTAAGAGACGAGAATATAGAATTAAAAAAAATTATAAATACTAAATTAAGCTGAAGGTAATACCCATCCATTGTTATACTTTGGTTTAATAAATGAATCAGCTTCATCATCATTAAATGATCTATTTTCTTTATCCCAGTAAATTTTTTTCCCAGTTCTAAATGCAATATTTCCCATGTGAGCATTAATGGCTGCGATGCTTCCTTCTTCTAAACTGCAATTAAGATTTTCTTTATTATTATCTCTCATACTTTCAATAAAGTTTTTAGTGTGTCTGTCTAGAGCATTTCCTTTACCATTACTCTTTGGCACATCATTAAAATAAAATTCTTTAGTATACCTCTGATCTTTTTCTGATGTCACCTGCCACCAACGTCTATTAACCTTAAGAGTACCTCTGCTACCTATGAAAGCAATTCCTTCAGGTAATCCGTAATTACCTTGATCAATACCATTAGCATGTTCCCAAATCATTGTAAAATTTTTATATTGATAAATTGCTTGCAGTGTATCTGGAGTTTCTGTGTCTTGGTCAGGATATCCAAATCTTCCTCCACTTGCCATCACAGAAATTGGATTTGACTCTTTCATACCCCAGAGAGCAATATCAATTTCGTGAACTCCCCAATCTGTCATCAGACCCCCAGCGTAATCCCAGTACCATCTGAAATTAAAATGAAATCTATTTTCATTAAATTTTCTCATTGGAGCTGGTCCAAGCCACATATCATAATCTATTCCAGATGGTGTCTCTTTATTTTGTTTTGTATCAACCCAGCCATACCATGCCATATATGCCCATGCCTTTACTAATCTTATCCTTCCCAGTTTTCCAGACGATAAATATTCGATTGCATCTTTATATTGAGTTCCACTCCTTTGCCACTGTCCAACTTGAACACACTTATCTGATTTTTTTGAAGCGTCTAACATTATATAAGCTTCTTGAATAGAATTTGATAAAGGTTTTTCACAGTATGCGTGTTTACCTGAATCGAGAGTATCAACTAGATTGAGACAGTGCCAATGGTCAGGTGTACCTATAACAACAGCATCTATATCTTTATTATCAAGCATTTCTCTGTAGTCTTTATAAAGTCTTGGTTTCTTTCCAGTAAGTTTTTTTGTGTCGGTGCTTCTCTGACTGAGAACATTGTCATCTACATCACATAAAGCAATACAGTTAGTATTTTTATTTTTTAAAATGGATCTCATATTACTCCATCCCTGACCTTTACACCCGATAACACCAAAATTAATTGTCTCATTAGGTGAATTATTTTTTAAATCTTTAGCGATTAAAAAATTTGGAAAGCCACTAACCAACCCACTTCCTAAACCAAAAGCAGTACTTTTTTGAATAAAGTTTCTTCTTGATTTCATTAATGAATTTATGAAATTCTTTCGTTGACTTTATCCCAATCTAAAACATTAAAAAAAGCATCAATATACTCGACTCTTTTATTTTGATATTTAAGATAATAGGCGTGTTCCCAGACATCAATTCCAATGATTGGTAAACCTTTATCATTACAAATTCCTGGCATTAATGGGTTATCTTGATTTGCTGTTGAACAGATTTCTAAATGGTTATCAACAAGACATAACCAAGCCCATCCTGAACCAAATCTTGTCATCGCAGCAGTTGAAAATTTTTCTTTAAATTTTTGAAAATCTCCAAACGTTGAATTAATTAATTCAGATATTTTACCATTTGGGTCCCCACCTCCATTTGGTGAGATTATATTCCATAATAGTGTATGATTAAAATGACCACCACCATTATTTCTAATAGCAACATTATCAGAATAATTTTTACAAATTTCTTCAATAGAAGTATTTTCTGCTGGAGAGTCTTTTATAGCATTATTTAAATTTGTTACATATAAATTGTGATGCCTTGAATGGTGAATTTCCATTGTCTGAGCATCAAAGTGAGGTTCTAATGAATCATAGGAGTAAGGTAAATCAGGTAATGTAAAAGCCATGTTTAAATATTTAGTTTTATGTAATTATTAATTTAAGAATTTTAATTTAATATATGGATATTTTATGATCTTAATTTGAAGAAAAAAGTGTTTAATAAATTTTTTGATTCTTCCTCAAGTATGTTTGATATTATCTCAATCTTTTTATTATAATTTAATTTTGAATTTCTTAAATATCCTTTCTCTTTATCATCCAGAGCGTATATTACTTTAGATAATTTAGATTGATATATAGCTCCAGAGCACATCATGCAAGGCTCAAGTGTGACATACATCTCACACTCGTTTAGGTATCTGCTGCCAATTTTATTTTGTGCTGATGTTATTGCTATCATTTCTGCATGAGCTGTTGAATCATTAAGTTTTTTTGATTGGTTATAGCCTCTACTTATTACCTGGTTTCCATGAACAATAATAGCACCTACAGGTATCTCATCTTCATCAAATGCTGCTTTTGCTTCATTTAATGCAATCTTCATAAAATATTCGTGTCTGTTATTTATAATATTCATTCTTTAAAATTAAGAATTTATATGTTTTTCTAGAATTCTCTTTTTCTCATCCTTAACCATTTTAATTTTTCTTAAGCCCCATAATTTTTCAATTGCAAATTTTCTGGTTATAAATATATCAACAATAGGTTTTGGGTAGTCTTTTCCAATTTCACAATTAAAAAGCTTTTGCTCAATCTCTGACATTTTCCATGGTTCATAAATTAATGGGATTGGTACCTCTCTTAATTGTGGTAACCACTTTTTAATAAAATTAGCTTTCTTATCTTTTTCGAATGCATTTTTCGTTGGATTATAAATTCTAATTGTATTAACCCCAGTTTCACCGGCCTGCATTTGTAGTTGAGAGTAATGGATTCCAGGTTCAAAATCTAGAAAATTTTGAGCTAAAAAATGTGAGGCTGATTGCCAAGGCTGCCATAAGTGATGTGTCAGAAAAGAAACTACCATTGATCTCATCCTAAAATTTAGATATCCTGTTGATTTTAAGCATAAAATTGATGCGTCAACAAGAGGATATCCTGTTTTTCCATTTTCCCAAGACTCATAATATTTTTTTATTTTTTTCTTTTTTAATTCTTCATATCCACGATTTACACTTCCAAATTCTATGCTAGATTCCATTTCAAATCTTTGAATAAAGTGAGAATTCCATCTTAACCTTGATAGAAATGACCTAATCTGAAAGGACGAATTTCCTTTTTTTATTGACTTTATAGCCTTCTGCCAGACATACCTAGTAGACAAATTTCCCCAAGAGAAATATGGAGATAATCTACTGCAAGATGATCTTGACTCTAATGGTTTTGATATATTTTGGTTATAGTTTTTATTTCTAACATCGAGAAAGGTTTTCAAGTATTTCAATCCGTTAGATGTCCCTCCTGGTTGAAGCCTCTTATTTATTTTTGTTTTTGTATCAATTATATTAAACTTATTACTCAGGAACTTTATATTAAGAATATTTAATTTTTCAATATCTATATTTAATAGAGGGCTTTTTACATATTCATTCCAACCTCTTATCCAATTCTTTCTATTTTTTAATCCTCTTCTGACATAATTTTTTTCATATTCAAACCATTTAATGGAGTTGGAATCACAATATTTTTTGACATTAAGATCTCTTACATATGTCAATTCAATACCTGTCTCAATGTGAGAGTAAATCGATTTTATCTCATAAATTTCACTAATTTTTTTCAAACCCTCAGTTGGATCACAACGAATAAAAAGAATAGATTTTTTACCTAAAGAAATGTTAATATCTTCAATAGATTGTTTTATAAAATCCCAGTGAAAATTACTGTAGTGAGGATCATTTATCAGATTTTCTTCCAAAAAATAAACGAGTAGCAGTTTTCTATTTTTTTTTGATGCTTCGTATAACGGTTTGTTATCAAGTATTCTTAGGTCCCTTTTGAACCAAAATATATTAATTGGAATTTTTTTCACTATAATACAAACCATTAAAATGATCATTTGTTACCATTTAAGATATTTTTTTTAAATATTAACAAATTATAATTGTTCGATTTAAGATTTAAAAAAACCTTCCAAATATCTCTTATCATTTTTCTTCCTTTCCTACTTAAATTAAAATTACCACCTATAACTTTTATAGATATAAACATATTATCCTGATTAAAACTATTTTAAGAAAACAGAAAAAATGAATCCATTCTTTATAATTCTGTTAATTTTGTGAAAAATATATGTCTATGTTAAGATCTCATACATGTGGAGAGTTAAGGTTAAGAGATAAAGGTAAAGATGTTCATCTATCTGGATGGGTCCAAAAAGTTCGAGATAAGGGAAAGTTGGTATGGATTGACCTTAGAGATAGGTACGGTATTACACAGTTAATTTTTGAAGAGGAAAATTCTTCAAAAAATGTTTTTGAAAAGGCTAAAGAATGTGGACGTGAATTTGTAATTACAGTCAAAGGTAAAGTCTTAGAAAGGTTATCAAAAAATAATGCAATTGACACAGGTGAAATAGAGGTTGCTGTAGAAAATATTGAGATTCTTAATGAGTCTGAAGTGCCCCCTTTTACTATAGAAGAAAATACTGACGGTGGTGATGATTTGAGAATGAAATACAGATATCTAGACATAAGAAGATCTTCTGTCAAAGACAAATTATTTCTTAGACATAAACTTTTGAAAACGACTAGGGATTTTTTTAATGATGCTGGTTTTATAGAGGTTGAAACACCGGTTTTGATAAAGTCAACACCAGAGGGCGCCAGGGATTTTATTGTACCATCAAGGATGAATAAAGGTGAATTTTATGCTCTACCGCAGTCTCCTCAAACATTTAAACAACTGCTTATGGTCTCAGGGCTGGATAAGTATTATCAACTAGTTAAGTGTTTCCGAGATGAAGACTTAAGATCTGATAGACAGCCTGAATTTACTCAGATTGATTGTGAAATGTCATTTGTAGATCAGAGCGATATAATTTTGACTTTTGGTTTATTTGTTAAACATCTATTTGCTACAGTCCTCAATATTGATATTGGAGAAATTCCAATTATGAAATATGATGATGCTATAAATTTTTACGGTTCAGATAAACCCGATCTTCGTTTTGATATGAAGTTTACTGATATATCTGATATTATGAAAGGTAAAGGGTTTAATGTCTTTGATGATGCGGAGTCAGTTATAGCTATATGTGCTCCTGGCTGTTCTACCTACTCAAGAAAAGATATAGATATATTAACAGATTTTGTAAGAAAACCTCAGATTGGGTCTAAAGGATTGGTATATGCTAAATTAAATGAAGATGGATCAATCAAATCCTCAGTTGATAAGTTTTATTCTGCTGAAGACCTTAAAAAGTTATCTGTTAAATGTAAGGCTAACAAAGGTGATCTAATTTTAATTCTAGCAGGTAAAAAAAGTCAAAACCTAAAGGCAATGTCGGAACTGAGGTTGCTTATGGGAAAAAAATTAGAATTGATTGATAAAAACACTTTTAAACCGGTGTGGATAATTGATTTCCCGCTTTTTATGTGGGATAATGAATCAAAAAGATATCATTCTGTACACCATCCCTTCACCTCACCTATTTTACATGATTTAGAAACTTTAAATAAGAAACCTGAAAAAGTTAAAGCCAATGCATATGACCTAGTAATAAATGGTGTTGAAATAGGAGGAGGTTCTATTAGAATTCATGAAAGAGGTTTACAGGAACAAATTTTTAAACTTCTAGGGTTCTCTGATAAAGAAGCAAAAAATCAATTTGGATTCCTTTTAGATGCTTTTAGATACGGTACTCCACCTCACGGTGGTATTGCATTTGGATTTGATAGAATCTGTTCTCTTTTTGCCGGAGAGGAATCAATAAAAGATTTTATAGCGTTTCCAAAAAATACTTCAGGAAGAGATATTATGATAGATTCACCATCTAAAATCAGTAAAGATCAGTTAGATGAGTTAGGAATTAACCTATCTGACTAATTTTTTCTACCAATAGACTCATAAAGAAGATTTTCCCAACCTATAGTTTTAGATTTTTCCTCGTCAACAATTTTTTTAACATCTTCAAGGAGTAGTCTAGCATCATATATTATACCGTCTTTAATTGTTTTCTCAACACCTCCAACCCTTACTACATCATTATTTTCATTGAGTTTTATATCTCCTGTAGCGTATAAATATTTTAAATTTTTAAGTGGATTCTCATCTATTATAATTAGGTCGGCAAGTTTCCCAACTTCAACTGTTCCTATTTTGTCTTCCATTCCTATAGCTTCTGCAGCATGAAGAGTAGCAGATCTAATTACTTCCATTGGATGAAATCCAGCTTCTCTTAATAATTCTAATTCCTGAACAAACCCAAAACCATATAAGTTATACATATAACCTGAATCTGAACCCGCTGTTACTCTACCTCCTCTATTTTTATACTCATTAATAAATGTCATCCATAATTTGTAGTTTTCTTTCCACACTGTTTCCATTTCAGATCCCCAGTCGTAGTAAGCTGCAGCGTGTGATTCTCTTGATGGCAAGAAAAATTTTAGAAGTTGGGGTCTTGTGTAGTCCTTATGCCATGGTAGACTACTTCCTCTCTGCACATCTCTAAAGATGCTGTAAGGAACAAATGTAACATCAATGGTAAAATCTAATGAAATTAACTCATTCATGACATCATTCCATTTTTTTGAGTATGGCTCTGCAGCTTGTCTCCATAATTTACCTGCTTCTTCAAATCTATTTCCTTCGTTCATGTAGTTATAGTCTAGTGGATAGTTTTGAACTGTTTTATCTTCAAACAACGCCTCTGGTAACCCGTACCAGTGTTCCATTGTTGTCAACCCATTTCTTGCAGTTTCAAGGACATTCATTCTTGCTACGTCCATTTGAGCGTGATGACAGGCAGATCTTAACCCTATTCTTTTATTTTCTTGAAGAGCTGCTTTAAAAATATCAGGCCTGGAACCAAAAAATTTTATACCGTCTGCACCTCTTTCAGCATTTTTTTTTACCCAATCAACAGCCTCACCTGGAGAACTTATCTTATTTTTTGAACCCTGACCAAAACTGGTATAAGCTAAAATTCTGGGTGCAGTAATACTATTTTCAAAACTTTTGTTTTTTTGATCAAGGACCCAATCTAAACCTTGTCCACAAGATGGATCTCTTACAGTCGTAATGCCATGTGCCATCCAAAGTTTAAAAACATATTCAGCAGTTCCCGACCTTTGGGATGAAATATGACCGTGCATATCAATAAAACCAGGTAAAATAAATTTGCCACCTGCATCTATCTCAATTCCTCCTTTATCTAGCATAGGCCTCCTACTTTCTTTAATCTTAACTCCGGGGTAACCTACATTTACAATATCTTTAATTACATTTTTTTCAATAACAATATCTACTGGACCTGTTGGTGGAGCTCCATTCCCATTTATTAATGTTGCACCTCTGATAATTAATTGATCAAATGGACCCTCTCCCCTGAATCTATCAGGAGCTTTATCAATTTGAGAGTAAATTGTATTGCTAATAAATAAAGTAAGTATAATTAGAATTATATTTTTCATGTGAGTATAAGTTTACATTTACTAAATTTATATTAAATTATTGTCAATAACTAAATCATAATTAAATGGCTCTAACTTATTCTCAGATGTTACCTTTAGGTACACAAATGCCTGAATTCCAATTATTAAATGTTGTGGATAATCAACTCTTTGACTCTAAAAATGAGATTGTAAAACAGGGTGTTATTGTAATGGTAATCTGTAACCACTGCCCATATGTAATACATTATCACAACGAATTAAAAAAACTCGTAACTGATTACAATCAGTCACTTAATTTTATTGCAATAAGTTCAAATAATATCAAGACTCATCCCCAAGATTCTCCTGATAGGATGTATGATTTATTCAAAGAATTAAAATTTAACTTTCCATACCTTTACGATGAAACTCAAGAAGTTGCCAAATTACTCAAGGCTGAGTGCACACCTGAATTTTATCTTTTTGATAAACTTAAAAAATTAGTTTATAGGGGTAGGCTTGATGGGTCATCGCCTGGCAATGATTTAGAAATTGATGGGAAAGACTTGCGATCAGCTGTTAATGCATTGATTTCTGGGAAAAAAATAAATACTGAACAGTTTCCGAGTATGGGGTGTAATATTAAATGGAAATAGAAACCATTTAAATAAATGTTTTCTTCATTTAAGTAAAAAATATCTATTATTGCTATCCAAATTTTTAAATATAGTAGATTATGATACCTAATAAGATAACTTTTTCTGATGGCAAAATTAAAGTGCCAGATAATCCTATTATCCCATTCATAGAGGGAGATGGTATAGGTATAGATATCTGGCCTGCTAGTAAACTTGTTTTTGACTCAGCAGTTGAGAAAGCTTACGGAGGTAAAAAGAAAATTGAATGGAAAGAAGTTTTAGCAGGAGAGAAGGCATTTCATAATACTGGGAATTGGCTTCCTGATGAAACTCTTGATGCTTTTAGAGAATATCTAGTAGGAATTAAAGGTCCATTAACCACACCAGTAGGCGGTGGTATAACATCTCTTAATGTAGCCCTCAGACAAAAGTTAGATTTATTTGCATGTGTAAGGCCAGTAAAATGGTTTGATGGAACACCTTCTCCAGTAAAAAATCCTTCGACAACTGATATGGTTATTTTCAGAGAAAATACTGAAGATATATATGCTGGAATAGAGTTTGAGAAAGGGTCCAAAGAAAATGATTCAATCAAGAAGATTTTAGAAAATGAATTTAATGATAAATATAAAAAAATCAGGTTTCCAGATACAGTGGGAATAGGTATAAAGCCAATCTCTGTTGAGGGAACATACAGACTTGTGAGGTCAGCAATTGAATATGCTTTAACCCAAAAAAGAAGTTCTGTGACTTTAGTTCATAAGGGTAATATCATGAAGTACACTGAAGGGGCTTTTAGGGACTGGGGTTATCAGATAGCTAAGGAAGAGTTTGGTGCTGTTGATTACCAGGGAGGACCTTGGCAAGTGGTTAAGAATGAAGGACATGAGTTAATAATTAAAGATGTAATTGCTGATGCATTTCTTCAGCAAATTCTTTTAAGACCTAAAGAATACTCAGTTATTGCAACTATGAATTTGAATGGGGACTATATCTCTGATGCTCTTGCAGCAATAGTAGGGGGAATTGGAATCGCTCCGGGGGCTAATATTAATTACCAATCTGGTCATGCAATTTTCGAGGCTACTCATGGGACCGCTCCTAAGTATGCTGGTCAAGATAAAGTGAACCCTGGTTCTGTAATTCTATCCGGTGCAATGATGTTAGAACATCTTGGATGGAATGAAGCTAAAGACTTAATACATAAAGGACTAACTAAATCCATATTATCAGGTAAAGTTACATATGACTTTGAGAGATTAATGGATGAAGCGACTCTACTTTCATGTTCAGATTTTGGTAGAGAAATTGTCAAAAATATGTAAATTCAATACAGATATATTTTAACTATGTCGAAAAAAGAAAAAGTTTATATTTTTGATACTACCCTTCGCGATGGGGAGCAGGTACCCGGGTGTCAGCTAAATACTAATGAAAAAGTTGAAATTGCTATAGATCTAGAAGATTTAGGTGTTGATATTATAGAGGCAGGATTTCCAATATCAAGTCCTGGAGACTTTAATTCAGTAGTTGAAATATCAAAAAACGTAAAAAAACCAATTATCTGCGCACTCTCTAGAGCACTTGTCGATGATATAAATATGGCACACGTATCTTTAAAAAATGCTAAGAGGAGAAGGCTTCATACTGGCATAGGTTCTTCTGATATTCATATTAAACATAAGTTTAACTCTACAAGAGAAAAAATTTTAGATCAAGCAGTTGCCGCAGTTAAATATGCTAGAAAATATTTTGATGATATTGAATTTTATCCTGAAGATGCGGGTAGGGCAGATACAGATTTTTTAGCCAAGATGGTTGAGAAGGTTATTAGTGCTGGTGCAACCGTAATAAATATTGCTGATACTACAGGCTATAACTTACCTGAGATGTATGGTAAAAAAATTAAAAATTTATTTAATAAAGTACCAAACATTGATAAAGCTATTGTATCAGTACATTGTCATAATGACTTAGGTTTAGCAACTGCTAATTCTTTATCTGGTTTACAAAACGGAGCAAGACAAGTAGAAGGGACAATAAATGGAATAGGCGAAAGAGCAGGTAATACTTCAATAGAAGAAGTTGTTATGGCACTTAAGGCTCATCCATATCTTAACTTATCAACAGATATTAACACAAAAAAAATAATCAAATTAAGTAAAAAAGTTAGCAAATTAATGAATATGCCTGTTCAAAGAAATAAGGCTATAGTTGGTGCAAATGCATTTGCTCATTCATCTGGTATCCATCAAGATGGGTTTTTGAAAAATAGAGATAATTATGAGATTATTAACCCAGAAGATGTTGGTTTAGACTCTTCCTCGATTGATCTTACAGCTCGAAGCGGTAGGGCAGCATTAAAACATCGTCTTAGTCTTTTGGGGTATACTTTTTCTAAAATTGAGTTAGAGACAATTTATGTTAAATTCATCGAATTAGCTGACAAGAAAAAACTTCTACACGATGAAGATTTAACTCAACTAGTTAAAGAAAAAAATGGCTAAAACACTATTTGATAAAGTCTGGGATGAACATATTGTAGATTCTATACCCAATGGTCCAAGTATACTTTACATAGATAAACACTTGATTCACGAGGTAACTAGTCCTCAGGCATTTAATGGCATTATATCTAGAAATATTAATGTTATGAGACCTGATAGGACAATAGCAACGGCAGATCACAATGTTCCTACAGAAAATCAACATCTTCCTATCAAAGAAGAATTATCAAGAAAACAAGTTGAGAAACTAACACAGAATTGTGACAGACATAATATTAAATTGTATGGTCTTGGTCACAAATACCAAGGGATTGTCCATGTTATTGGACCCGAACTAGGTCTTACTCAGCCTGGGATGACTATTGTATGTGGTGATAGTCATACCTCCACCCACGGAGCATTTGGTTCGATTGCTTTTGGAATTGGTACAAGTGAAGTAGAGATGGTACTTTCAACACAGTGTCTTCTTCAAAATAAGCCTAAAACAATGAAGATTGAAATTGATGGCAAATTAAATAAAGGTGTTTACTCTAAAGATATTATTTTATATATTATTTCTCAAATAAGCGCATCTGGTGGAACTGGATACTTTGTCGAATACGCAGGTTCAGCTATAGAGTCACTATCGATGGAGTCGAGAATGACTATTTGTAACATGAGTATTGAGATGGGAGCTAGGGGTGGAATGATAGCTCCTGACGAAATTACAATTGAATATGTAAAGGGTAAAGAGTTTGCACCTAAAGGCGAAGATTTGAAAAATAAAATTATTTATTGGAATTCTCTAAGATCTGATAAAGATGCAAAATATGATAAAATAATAAAATTCAATGCTGAAGATATTGAACCTATGATCACTTATGGAACAAATCCTGGAATGGGAATTAAAATTGACGAAAAGATTCCAAACTCTACACTTAATAGTTCTAAATATTCATTTGAAAAATCTCTTGACTACATGGGAATTAACTCTGGGGATAAGCTTAAAAATAAAAAGATTGATTATGTATTTATAGGTAGCTGTACAAACTCTAGAATTGAAGATTTGAGAGCTGCAGCAAAAATAGTTGAAGGAAAAAATAAGTCATCTCATGTCAATGCATGGGTAATTCCTGGATCTAAATCAGTAGAAAAAGTTGCAGTAAAAGAAGGATTAGATAAAATTTTTACAGATGCAGGATTTGATTTTAGGCAACCTGGTTGTTCAGCGTGCCTTGCAATGAATGAAGATAAAATACCTAAAGATAAGTACTGCTTATCAACCTCCAATAGAAATTTTGAGGGAAGACAAGGTCCTGGGTCAAGGACTTTCCTAGCGAGTCCTGTCACAGCTGCATTATCAGCGATTAATGGGTATGTATCAGATGTAAGAGACTATATTTAATATGGATAAATTTAATAAAACAACTTCAATAATTACACCATTAGATATTGAGAATGTTGATACGGATCAAATTATTCCAGCAAGATTTTTAAAGTCTGTCTCTAGAGATGGTTTTGGAGAAAATCTATTTAGAGATTGGAGGTATGACTCAAACGGAGAATTAAATAAAGATTTTATTTTAAATACTTTCCCTAATCATTCTAAAATTCTTTTAGCAGGGAGAAATTTTGGATGTGGTTCTAGTCGAGAACATGCGGCGTGGGCTATATATGACTATGGAT
>MDSV01152597.1_pt1 | contig 13416 bp, 2 predicted proteins | sample 810851 | NCBI WGS metagenome assembly MDSV01 (sample SAMN05326640, study PRJNA326480) | marine metagenome | isolation source: seawater | place: Atlantic Ocean: North East | collected 2012 | reverse complement strand
GAGTTATTTTTAAATTAAAACAAATTATCAAAACACATAAAGGGCACATATTAATTTTCTTAGGGTTTTTGTTGTTTTCTTCTTTAGGATTTTCGCAACAGATTAAGATTAATATTGACTATGCTAATTCTCAAATCAGGTCAAAACGTGTTGAGCTAGGTCTAGAAGTAAATAAAGGTGTTAATTTTAATGGAAATGTAAAAATTTCTTTTGGAACAAGTTCAAACTCTTTAACAACGCACTCTGTTGGTTCCATAAGTAATACTGATGATTTTAATCTAAAGACATTTTATTTTGAACAAAAAAATCTTTCTCCAAACACAAACTATGTCTACAAGTGGTCTTTAGAAAGTGATATTGGAACATTTGAAACAAATCAATTAAGTTTTAAAACTCCAAGTGGATTTGATGTCCTACCATATCAACTCTTTGAAATACCTGAAGAAGGAATAATTCCTGGGGACACAATTGGTTTTATAAAATATGAAGATACAGATGGTTCTTGGCAAAAAGTCCAAACTTATTATAAAACAACTTTAGGGCTAAAAACAGATGGTACTCTTTGGGCTTGGGGTCGAAACGCCAAAAGATTAGTTGTTAATCCAGCAAGTCAATCTGAGGTTGTCTATGAGCCATTACAAGTAATTATGCCTCCAAACCCAGACGATTTTGATCAAGACGGAGATGGTTATTTTGATGTGGATGAAGATTTAAATTCGCAGTCAAATAAAGCTGATAAAAATAGCAAGCCAACAGATACTGATGGAGATGGTTTTTCTGATGCTTTCGAAACTCTACTAGGTACTAATCCAAATAATGGTGACATAACCTGGGAAGAGGATCAAAAAATTTATAAATATTTCATAGAAAATCTTGTTAACTCAAGTAATCAATTATTATTTCATGATTTTGCGGTTTCAAAAACTGCAGCACTTGGAATAGAAAAGAATACAAAGAGATTATACTATTGGGGAGACAGTAATGGTAATGTTGATCTTAATTCTACTTTATACACTTCACATCTTCAAAAAGCCCAACATATAAAAGATAATCCTGATGGTAACATCTTACCTCTTAGTTATGCGTTTGGAGATCTAATATCAGGAGCTGAAATTTTAAACGATTATCCAACACTAATTGACTCTTTAAAAAGATGGGATAAAATTGCTATTTCTAATAATTATAAAACCCCTAAAATTCCAAACCTAAATAATTTAACTGAAATATTTGATACGACTGTAGCTGGAATAACCGAAGGTGGAGATCTGTATGTTTGGGGAGTAATTGAAGGGATAATGACTAGAAATTATATTAAAGTTGGTAGTGGTCGAAAATGGAAAGATGTTAAAGTGGGAGACGCTATAATAGCTCTTGCTACTGATGGCACTCTGCATGAAATAGGAATGGATATTCCAACATCTGCAAATGCGTCTACACTTGACCGAGATAATGATGGTGTTGCTGATGTCGATGATGCATTTGAATGGGACCCAAATTATCAATATGATAGTGATGATGATGGTTTCCCCAATAAAGTTGAAGACCGAGTTGGAACAAATAAAAATATTCCTGATACTGACGGTGATGGAGTTTTAGATGCAGAAGACCAATTGCCTCTTGATCCTAAATATTCAAGAGATGCAGACTTTGATGGCCTTCCAGATGAATTAGATCCAAACGATGATAATTGGGATAGTGATGGGGACGGTGTCCCTGATGGTGAAGATGCAGACCCAGCTGATAGTTCCAAAAAATGGGATTGTGATGGAGATGGTGTTGATGATAATGAAGAATGGAGACGCGGGTCTGATCCGTGTGTATTAGATACTGATGGAGATGGTGTCCAAGATAAAGATGATAAATATCCAAGGACATTCTACTATCAAAAAGATACTGATGGAGATGGACTACCTGATGCACTTGAAATTATGAATGGAACAAAACCAAATAATCCCGATAGTGATGGTGATGGATATCTCGACGCAATAGCATCTTCTAAATTTGATACTTTTAGACAAGCTGCAGATAATTTAGATTGCTCGCTCGGTTGGGAAAGATGTGATAGATGGTTGTATTTTTGGAGGTTTTGGGATATTAAATATGATTGTAATGGAGATGGATGGATTTCATGGGAAGAATGGGAAGGAATAAGCTCTGATTGTCAGAACTTAAAACCTAGAGATGAATTCCCTAATAACGCTGCATTCACTGCTGATACAGATCGAGATGGACAGGCAGATGAAATTGATGAAGATGATGATAATGATGGCTTCAAAGATGTTGTTGAATTAAATTCGAATGTTAACACCGATCCTAAGGATTGGCAAAGTCAACCAAAAGATAGCGATGGAGATTGGCTTGCTGATGCTATAGAAAAAGCTCTTAAAACAGATCCCAATAACTGGGATACGGATGGAGATGGGGCTGGAGATGGATGGGATGATTGGCCTCTAGACAAAACTATATCTTGGGATTCTGATAAAGATAGGTTGGAAAATTGGATAGAAGAAGAAAGATTAGGGACTGATCCACAAAAAGCTGATACTGACGGAGATGGTGTAAATGACAATGAAGATCTTTTTCCTCTAGATAAAACACAATCTAAAGATACTGATGGTGATGGTTTAGCAGATAGTTATGAAACAGCTAGGGGAATGAATCCTAAATCTAAAGATTCTGATGGTGATGGATATTATGATGCTCCCTGTGATAGAAATAAGGAAATATTTTATACCGATCCTTCTGGAAATTCCTGGTGGACAGATAATTGGAGAGAATGTGACGGATATTGGGCCCAGAATTCTAATAATAATAATCAATGGCAATTCTATCCCAGTCAGTGGAAAGAAGACAAATTTCCAACTGTTGCCTCTGAATGGGCTGATTTTGACGGAGATGGGACTGGAGATAATGCTGATACTGATGACGATAATGATGGTACAATAGATACCCAAGACGACTTTCCTTTTGATGCAACTGAACAAAAAAATACCGATAAACCAACTATCGCAAACGGTTACCTTACTGATAATGATAATGATGGAGTATACGGTGAAGATTATAATAATGACGGATGGGTTGAGGAGACTACAGGTGACAGGAGAAGATTTGATTTTGTAGGAAATAATAAAGATCCTGACGATGATGGTGATTTATATTTAGACGTAGATGAAATTGCAGTTGGGACAGATCCTTTAGATAAAGATAGTTATCCTGGGTCCTCTTATAGAGATCAAGATGGCGATGGTGTTTCTGATCGATATGAATTAATTAATAAAACTGATCCTAAAAACTGGGATACTGATGGAGATGGAATTAGTGATGGATGGAAATATCCATTCCTCTGCAATGACAACAAAAAATATAAAGTTTTTATTGAGATACCAAATGCATCAGCAACTGTAAGTCACAACACATATTATATAAAATTATATCCATACAGTAATTCTAGTAGTAATCATGACGTTCAAATCACATATAATGTTTCAACTACAATTAATGGTTCTCAATTCTTAAATTTCTTCAAGACAAAATTAAACCAAATTGGAAAAGTTACCCATAACAATAATAAGACTGAAACATTTACAGCTACAGTAAGTAATAATTTATTAATAATTGAATTAGGTGATTCTGAAAGAAATTTTTATTATGTCGCATTTAACACAGTAATAGGCCCAAATAATACAATACATTTAGTCGATCACAATCATGATTCACATTATTTTAAATCTAAGGCCTATGATACTGATTCAAATGGATCAAACCTTTCGTTTAATTGTTGGAATCATTATAGATTTGGATCTAACAAAAATAAAAGTAATAATGATCCAGAATTTAAATTGCTAATAGACGCATTTCCTAAGAATCCCAATGAATTTTGGGACACTGATGGAGATGGTATAGGTGACAAATCCGATACTGATATAGATGGAGATGGAATTTTGAATAACGTCGATCTCTTGCCCTATAATAACAGTCAAACCAAGGATACTGACGGAGATGGGTGGGCTGATAATGTTGATCCAGATGATGATAATGATGGATGGTTAGATGTAGACGAATTATATAACAGCACTAACCCATTATTAAGTAGTTCTGGTCCAAGCGGAGATAATGATCGGGATGGATTAAGTAACGCTTATGAGACTTCAATAGGTTCAAATCCAAATGATTGGGACTCAGATGATGATGGAATTAGTGATGGCAGAAATTATCCCAACGAAGTGGGGGGTCAAAATGAAAAGATTTATATTGAAATTCCAAGTAGTAGTGCATCTGTAAGCCCTTCATTATATAAAATTACAATGGATGGACATAACCAAAGATGGGAAGACCGAATTGAAATTTCATATAATGTTACTTCTACTATAAATGGTTCCCAGCTACTTAATTATTTTAAAACCGAGCTAAACAAGAAAGGTAAGGTTCTTCACGATGGGAATCAGCAAGAAACATTCACTGCAAGTGTCTCTAATAACAGACTTATAATTACACTTAATGATCAAAATCGAAATTTTCATTATGAAGCATTTAAGACAGTTATAGATAATGGTGTAATTGTACTAGCTGGAAAAGATCATGATTCACATCAATGGAAATCACAGGTTTATAGGCAGAGAGGAAATTTACAAGATAATTGTTGTACTTCATTTAATTTTAATGGCTTTAGCACCAATGGTCCACTTTATTTAATGGATGCTTTTCCAACTAATGCTAATGAATTTTGGGATACCGATGGTGATGGTGTAGGTGATAACAGTGATAGTGATATAGATGGAGATAATTATTCGAATAAAAATGATAAAGCACCATATGACAAAAGAGATCATTTAGATACTGATGGTGATGGTATAGCTGATAGTTTAGATGATAATAAAGATGGTGACAACTTCCTTGACTTTGATGATCCAAATCCCTTAATTTATACTAATGATGATGGAGGAGCAGATTCAGATAGAGACGGTTTTTCAGATCAATATGAAAGAATATTAGGAACTAACCCAAATGATTGGGACTCTGATGATGATGGAATTAGTGACGGATGGCAGTATCCAGGAGAAAATCGAAACTCAAATTGGAAATTAAAAGTTGATATTAAGTCAACATCTGCAAAACCTCAATTTGGTGATGAATATAAATTAATTTTAAGGGGGCATAATAATTATAATAATAGAGTTGAACTTACATATACAGTTAGCTCGACCACAACAGCAAGCAAAATTCTTCAATATTTTAATCGTCAACTAAATATTGTTGGAAAAATACCATACATAGAAAATGGAAAAACTTACAATGAAACTATTTCTTCTGTAGTATCTGGAACTAAATTAATTATTTCAGGTAGTGATCCATATAAAAACTTCGATTTAGATAAATTTAGAACTGTTGTGAGCGAATCAAAGTTAATTTTAACTGACATAGATTGGGATTGGGAGGGTCATGTATTCAAAGAAAGAGATCCTGAAACATGCTGTAGTTGGTATTTTTATGGTGAAGGAAGAACTCAAAGTAGCTTAAAAGGAAAATTACTTATTGACGCATTCCCAAATAATGCTAACGAGTTTTGGGATACTGATGGTGATGGAATTGGAGACAATGCCGACACAGATATAGATGGAGACGGACTTAAAAATGTTTATGAATTAACTCCAAAAGAACCGCAACATTCTGGGTCTGGCTACTATCTTCACTCTAAATCAAATCCATACATGGTTGATACAGATTCAGACGGGGTAAATGACGCCAAAGATGGTATACCATGGAATGATAGAGAATCAGTTGATTTTGATGGTGATTTCAGAGGAGATGAAAATGATGACGATGATGACGATAATGATGGATTATCTGACTTGCAAGAAATTGCATTAGGCCTGAATACAAACAATATTGATTCAGATGGAGACGGTTACTCAGATGGTGAAATGGGTATTGGATTTAAAAGAATAGATAATCTCGGTAACTGGCAGGAATTTATCAAATTTACTGGTACTACCACAATGACTATACCTGGATCAAAATTTTATATTGGTATCTATGGCTGGAATAGTTCTAATTGGAATAACGATGCTAAGAGTCGTATTGAATTAAAAGTTGAGACATCCTCACCTATATCAATAAGTAAACTGATGAGTAAACTTGCAAAAAAAGTTAATAAGAATAACTCTATTGAATATAGAGCGTGTTGCAATAATGGAAAGTATACTCCTGGTGTTGAGCAGATTTCAGCTGTTGCCTCAGGCACCACACTTATTATAAAGGGTACTGACAGGAGACCAAACGTTTATATTAATATATGGGGTGATGGCGGAGCAAGGGCTGTTAAAGTACAAACAAGTTTTAGGTCTTGGGATAATGCGGATAAGTTTCCTGATAACAAAGACGAATGGTTTGATTCTGATTATGACGATATAGGAGATAATGAAGATACAGATGATGATAACGATGGTGTGCCTGATATAGTGGAGATAGCTTCAGGAACAAATCCTTTATATTGGGATTCTGATGGAGACGGACAGGGTGATGATTGGGATGAAATGCCTTTAGATCCTAATTCTTTTGTAGATTCAGATGGTGATGGTATTCCAGATTTTACAATAGTTGACACCAACGATGATGGATGGTTTGATCCGGACATATGGGGTGGCCCAGATAAAACCACATATGTTGATCCAGATGTAGATGGAGACGGTATCTCAAATGTAGATGAAGATAATGGTGTTACGGATAGATATCAATCAGATTCTGACTACGATGGTTATAATGATGGAATTGATGCATTTCCAGTATGGAATGAAGAGTGGCTTGATACAGATAAAGATGGAATTGGAAACAATACTGACCATGATGATGATGGTGACGGATATAGTGATTTAGATGAAGCTTTTAACGACACAGACCCATTAAAAAGTTCAGATAAACCTTTAAAAGACCAAGACCAAGATTTCCTGTCTGATCCATATGAGGTAAAAGTTGGTACATCAACATCCAAGCCTGATACTGATGGTGATGGATTCAAAGATGGGGTTGACCAATTCCCAACTGATGAAAAAGAATGGCTTGATTCCGATAGTGATGGGGAAGGAAACAATAGGGATGGAAATGATGATAATGATCATTTGAGTGACATTATTGAGAAAATGGGGAATGATTTAGGACTATGGAAATTAAACCCTTTAATTTATGATCACGATACATCAATTCCTAATGATGAAGATTGGGATGGTGTCCCAGATATTTTAGAAAACAAAATAAAGATAGAGTTCCAAAGAGTATACAACGCCTCAAGTAATTCAAAGAAACGTGAATTATATAGGGGAACTATAGGAAGAAGGAGACCTGGGTATAACTGGGACGGATATGTATGGAGTGGTTATCCCGATGGAAGTAATTCTTATTGGGTAAATTACGATCTTGATTCTGATGGAAATGGTGTCCAAGATCATAAAGAAACAATAAACTTTAATGACATTGATGGAGATGGGAAAGCCAATCATCTAGATTATGATTCAGATAATGATGGTCAATCTGATGGATGGGATTTTGCAATTTTTGATAAAAGAGGAACAGAAGATCTAGATCAAGATTTTATTACTGATAGTGAAGATGTTGATTTAGATGGTGACAAGCTATTAAATTGGTGGGAGAGATATTATGGTACCGATATGGAAAATAAAGATACCGACGGTGATGGAGTGCTAGATCCATATGATATTGTTCCTTTCGACGACAGGATCAAGAATCAAAACGAACTTAATAACCTCATCAAGCTAACTCAAATTGGCTCACAATCTAATTGGGACAAAATAAGTACATGGAATTTAGGCCAATCGGGAGCCTCTTACGCTGCTATTAACTCAAAAAAAGAATTATACGTGTGGGGAGTAAATTATGGGGCTCTTCCTGTTCATGATAATAAATCACTTAAAGCCTGGGAAAATGGTGAAGAATACGGTTTTGTGATAGCCTCTCCGACCCGAGTAAGAGCAAATGAATCTTGGAATGATATTGCATTAGGATTTAAATTTGGTGTTGGATATTCCACTGATGGGACTTTCTATAGCTGGGGTAGAAATTTGAGTAGTCAACTTGGAAAAGGAAAACCGACAACTTATGAGACATTTTCAAAACCTAACATATATTTAGGTGAAATAAATCAGTTAAGTGCTGGCGATCAGCAGGCAGGTGTTATTAATGAGGACGGAAAAATGAGAATGATTGGCTCAAATGACCAAGGCCAATTAGGAACTGGTGCTACTAATGATAATACCCCTAAACAACTTGATTGGGACGATATAACAGGAAATATAAAAGAAGTTAAAGTTACTCAAACTGAAACTCAAATTATAACAGACCAAAATGAAATTTGGGCTTATGGAGATAATTTATTCGCCCAACTAGGTAGAGGAACTAGAGATACAAAAGCGGAAAACTATGAAGCTAAGAAAATAAATGTTTCAGGATGGACAGAAGTCTATGCAATATCTGAGCATGTATACGCCTTTAAAGCTGATGGAACATTATGGGCTTGGGGTAAGAATAAAAATTTTGATTTAGGCCTTGGTTATAAAAGTGAATTTGTTGCAAATCCTACCCAAGTAGCTGGAGTTAATAAATCCGATATGAAGGACTTTTCCCCAGTTAATGGTGGATTTGTTTATATAAAGAATAACGGTGAATTATGGGGAGCTGGTGCAAATTTCTATACTGGTTCATGGTTTCCACTAAGTTCGCCAAGAAAAATTGGAAGATATAATGATTGGAAAAGATTTCATGATTTTATGAATAGCGAGCTTAATATTTTGATTGAAAAAAATAATGGATCTATTTGGGGTGCAGGTGCTAACTGGAATAAGGTGTTAACAAACGACCCTTGTCCTAAACCAAAAAATCAAATTGAAAAAATAACAATCTCACATCCAAATCAATATCAGCAAACAGTTTTCGAGGTAGGTCAAATAACAGGAAGCGCCACTATAACTATCAAAGTTAATGGGGTTAACCTAACTGTTCCAAATGTAACCAGTTCTTCAAGTTTTGTTTCTAGTGTAACCTCTCTTTTCAATAGTAATAGTACTTTAACAAACGCATTAACACTAACTGCAACACCTACCGGCTCTGGAAGTTCAACTTTATTGTTTAAATCCAAAGCATATAAGCCAAATACTTATGCTTTTTCAATAGTTCAAAAATCGAATAATTTCAATGGACCTATTAGCTATAGGGATACGGCTAAAAATATTTCAGGAACTGCTACATACACTATAAATTTAAGTGGAACCCGAATTGCAAGCTCTGGAGACAATTTAACTGATGCTGTATCGAATTTAAAAAATGCTATACAAAATTCAAATAAAATTGATTCTTCTTCCTTTAGCTTAACGGTGTCAAACACTAACTCAATTCTGATTGAAAATATATGGAACAATAGTTTCTTTGTGGAAACCGAAGTTAAAAATTCGTTGACTTCATCAAGTACTATTTCAAATAATCTTCTTCAGGCAAAAATGAGTATAGAGTGTAATCCACATTTTGTAAGTGATTTAGTTGAAATTTTTGATTCAACAAACACGTGGGATCAATTATCTATGGGTTATATGCATGTAATTGGCCTCACTAACTCAGGAGAGCTATATAGCTGGGGAAGAAACGACCAAAACCAACTAGGCTTGGGTAATAATGTTGGAGTCTGGGAAGTGAAAGGAACCCCTACTAAATTGTCCCCTGTTGTCTCCAATAATGTTACACAAACATTTAAAAGTATTGATGCCTCTGCTGAGGTAAGTTTTGCCATAAGTACCTCAGGTAATAAAATGTTTGCATGGGGTGATAATGATCTTGGAACTCTTGCTGTAGGAGATTATTCTGACAAGAATATACCAACACTAGTAAAGGGTAATATTAATTGGAAAAAGAATTTAGGAGGCTATAGATTTCAAGTTGCATTAGATAATAATGATAATCCTTACGGTTGGGGTTATAGAAAATTTGGACAATTAGGGGCTTTAGGAAAAGTAAAAGGTGATGATATTGTTTGGGCAACGAATTTGAATGAATCACAAGGTACAATTCAAACGCTAAATGGAGGTGAATACATTATTGCAACTAAAGAGTTTGTTAATTATTTAGAAACGATATACAACTTTGAATTTTCAAGTGGTACTGGTAAAAGCAAAAAAAATAGTAATGAGGGGACTATCCAAAAGTCTAATGATTTTACCCCGAAATCATTTAAGTTTGATAAAAATGGAGGACCTAGCACTGGAAAAAATGTTGGAAAATGGAAAGTAAAAAAATCTAAAACTGGTTATTCTGGGAAATCTGCTATTGGTGAAACTGCACAATTAATGAGTCAAGAAACTCCTTATTCTTTCAATGTAGTTGATGTTAATGAAAAACCTTCTAATATTATATTATCAGATATAACTAATAAGTTAACAAGAAAGGGGGAACAATTTATTTCATCTATCACAGTAACAGATCCCGATCAAGATGATATTTTAACAGTTTCAATACCTCAAAATTCTCCCAATAAGGAAAAATTTACAATAAAAAATCAAAAACTTTATTATAACTCTTCTTCAAGTAAAGCGACAGTTCCTTACCAAGTAATTATAAGAGCTACTGATTGGGAAGGATTGACTTTAGAAAAACAATTTGAAGTTTTAGTTGATGAAGATGGAAATTTGCTAATTGAAGAGCAAGGAGATAATTCAAGTTCTTTATACAATGAGAGATATATGGATTCTGATGGAGATGGCTTTGTGGATGCTGATGAAATATTGATGGGTACAGATAGATATGATTTTAGAAGCTATCCAACCGATATTGATAGTGATGGAATACTTGACTTTTATGATGGAGACATTGATAATGATGGATATCTAAATGAGGAAGATGAATTTCCAACCAATCCAAATGAATGGATTGATGCTGACAATGATGGTATTGGTGATAATCTTGATATTGACGATGATAACGATGGAACACCAGATATATATGTGAATTGGGAAGAAGATTATATTATACAAGATATGTTCCCTAATGATCCAAATGAAACAACCGACTTCGATAGAGATGGAATAGGAGACAATAGCGATCCAGATGATGATAATGATGGTTATAATGATGATCTAGATCAATTCCCCTACAATCCATACGAATGGTTAGACACAGATAATGATGGTGTTGGAAATAATGAAGATCTTGACAGTGATAATGATGGATATTCAGACTTTGATGAACAATCTATTGGTTCTGACCCATTAGATTCATCTGATTTTCCTGCAGATTTAGATAGAGATTTTGTTCCCGATGTTATAGACTTTGATCGTGATGGTGATGGCATTTCAAATGATTTTGATAATGCACCTGATTTTTATAATCCTAATCAAGAATTTGTCGATGACAATAATCATATTGGTCTAACTTTTCCAGAATTTTTCTCTCCAAACGGGGACGGTATTAATGATTATTTTGAAATTGGTCAAATTCAAAGATATCCAGACAATGAAGTTTGGGTTTATGATAATGCAGGAAATTTGGTTTTTAATGCCAAAGAATACAAAAACAATTGGCAAGGAACTCTAAACTCTAACCCACTTCCAAAAGGAAGTTATTTTTATCGTGTTGACGCAGACTCAAATGGAACTTCAGATTATCAAGGATGGATTTATCTAACTAGATAATTATAATGAAGTACTTCATCTTAATACTTTTTTTTTTAGTCTACCATTTAAATTATTCTCAACAAGAATCATTTCTTACTAATTTCAGGTTTCAGATGAGTCTAATAAATCCCTCCTATGCTGGAGCTGAAGCCGAAAATATGATAGCTTTAACTTCTAGAAATCAATGGGTTTCAATTGAGAACTCCCCTAAAACACAAGTATTAACATTCTCATCGGAGAGGAAAAAAAATGTAGGTCTTGGCTTGTCAATAATATCTAATAATTACTTTGTTGAAAGAAATACCGCATCATATATCGACTTTTCATATAAACTAGGACTATCTGGAAATTCATCATTATTTTTAGGATTGAAAGCTGGGGCTACATTTTATAAGGCAAATCTTTTAGGTTTAACCAGCTTAAGCTCTGGAATAGACCCTGCTCAAAGTTCATTTTCTCGATTTAATCCTAATTTAGGTATTGGAATGCTTCTTCAAACCCCATCTTTTTGGTTTAGTTTCTCTATTCCACGATTATTTAATTCAGGTGATAAGTTTAACTTTTCAATAACCAGCACCGATCAAGTTCACACGTATTTTGGCAGTGGCGCAAATTTTAAGATTAATGAAAGTTTAATTTTAAAACCTAGTATATTAATAAGGTCAGTAAGTGGTTTTGATACCACTGCAGATTTTTTGGCTTTAATTGGTTACAAAAATATTTTTGATATTGGTACATCATACAGAACAACTAATTCTTTAGGTTTAGTTTCATACTTTTTTGTAAAAAACTTTTTAGATATTGGATACGCATACGAAACACCAATTGATAATAGTCTTTCAGGTTTAAGTGTTAAGACTCACGAAATTTCTTTACGCTTTAGGTTTGGGTCATCAACTATCAATGATGAAGAAATTGAAGCTGAATAGTTAAATTTTATGGCAAATTAGTTCATGCCTTCTTGACATTCACATTTTTCTCTTTTCATTTGTATTGCTCTACTTAATGGAACTTTAAATATTTTACCATTAGCCTCATTGCAATTATCTCTTAGAACCTTACAAGGTATAGTATAGTAACATTTTTGGCCTGGCTTATTACACAAGTAAACAAATTCTTCATCAAGAAGAACCTTATCAGATTTTAAATTATTCTCTGAAAAATTGTTAAGTATTATGCTAATAAAAGCAAAAACATAAATGATTAAATTCATTATTATTTAAATTATAAACTCATATAAAGATAAAAATTATAAACTTAATTGACTTTTAGGTTTAAATAATATTTTACAAATACTAAAAAAAGAAGTGGATTTTAAATTATAAGATGTAAATCTAATTTGTACCTCGGGTGGGAATCGAACCCACACTCCCTAAAGAACTGGATTTTGAATCCAGCGCGTCTACCAGTTCCGCCACCGAGGCTTTTCTTCTGATAGGGGTTCTAAAGTAATAAATTATTTTTTTTTAGGATTTAATTCCTTAAGACATTTTCCAGCAAAATTTATTTATAAATTTGCACAATATAAATTTAAATGAAACCTTCAGCAAAAATTTTTTCTTGTACTCAGAGTATAGAACTTGCAACTAAAATAGCAGATCAATTTGATGTCCCAATGGGAAAAGTAAATTTTTCCAGATATAGTGATGGTGAATTTCAACCCTCATTTGAAGAATCAGTTCGAGGCGCTCGAATTTTTATTATTGGATCTACCCAACCATCATCAGAAAATTTGATGGAAATGCTTTTG
>MDSV01221785.1_pt1 | contig 13418 bp, 15 predicted proteins | sample 810851 | NCBI WGS metagenome assembly MDSV01 (sample SAMN05326640, study PRJNA326480) | marine metagenome | isolation source: seawater | place: Atlantic Ocean: North East | collected 2012 | reverse complement strand
CAGAAGATGCATCAAGTTGAAAATTATCAGAGTTAAATAGAAAAAAAAAAGCAATTGCCAAAAGTAGTAACAAAGATAACTTTGAATAATTATCAAGAACTGACGAAAATACTTTTTTCATTACTTATGAAATATATCTTCTTTGGTATCTTTTGCCCAGGTTTGTTAAAATCTCGTATGGTATTGTATTTATTCTCTCACATATTACATTGATAGAATTCTTATCACCAATGAATTCAAACTCTGAATTAGCTATGTGTTTTATATTTGTAAAATTTGTTAAATCAACTGTTAATAAATCCATTGAAACTCTTCCAATTAAGTTAATTTGTTTATTATTTAAATAAATTTTATAATTATTTGAGAAAAGTCTACTAAATCCATCAGCATAGCCAATAGAAAAAGTGCCAATTTTCATCTTTTTCTTTGCTTTAAATGTGGCTCCATAGCCCACGGTATCTCCCTTATTTATTTCTCTTATTTGAATCAACTTACTCTTTAAAGAGACTACATTATCATAATGTTTTTTCTCTATAATTTGACATTTTCCTCCATATAAAGATATTCCCGGTCTAACCATATCAAGATTATATTTTCTTCCCAGCAACACGCCTCCAGAGTTTGATATACTGTGTAGACAATTAGGAAAGTGAGTTCTTATTTTATTAAATTTCTTTAATTGAATTTCATTTTTTTTATTTTTTGAGTTATCCGCACATGCTAAATGACTCATTATCAGAACAAGATCTGACTTTTTAATTAATTTTGATTGATTTTTAATTAGATTAGCAGTTTCATTCTTATCTAAACCAAGTCGTGACATTCCTGTATCAAAATGAATTGCAATTTTGATTTTTTTATTAAATTTACTTTGGTAGCTCTCTACTTTTCTAAGCTGCTTTAAATCATTAATTACTGGTATTAATTTATATTTATTTATTATACCTAAGTTATCTAGAACTAAACCATTTAGAATAAATACTTCTACTTTTTTATTTATTTTCCTAATTTCCATTCCTTCATCTGTTGATGCTACGAAGAAGTGCTTACATTTTGATCTAACTAGTGTCGGAAGAACTTTATTAACTCCGAGACCATATGCATTCGCTTTAACGGTTGCTGCGACTATACAATCCTTATGTACTTTTTTTTTGATTTTTATGTAATTCCTGCTTATGGATTTTAAGTTAATATCTAGAAAAGTTTTTTGGTCAACATTTAACATTTTGGAGGAAGCTACTCATAATTATTTGAATGATCTTTACTAATGAAATTGCCAAACTTTGTAAACTTGCTTTCAAAACTTAGTCTTATATTACCGGTTGGTCCATGCCTTTGCTTTGATATTAAAAGTTCTGCTTGTCCGTGAATTTCATCCATTTTTTGCTGCCATTCTATGTACTCAGCTGTTCCAAGTGCTGGCTCACTTTTCTCGAGATAATATTCCTCTCTATATATAAACATTACCACATCTGAGTCTTGCTCTATAGACCCCGACTCCCTTAAATCTGACAATAGAGGTTTTTTATCTTCTCTTTGTTCTACTTGTCTTGATAATTGAGAAAGTGCAATTACAGGGATATTCATTTCTTTAGCCAATGCCTTAAGTCCTTGCGTTATTTCGGAGATTTCTAGTACCCTTGACTCATTTCTAGAAACCTTACTTGGTCTTAAAAGTTGTAAATAGTCAATAACAATGGCGCCTAGTCCATGTTTACGCTTTAGCCTTCTCGCTCTTGAAGCAAGCGTCGCAATATTTATTGCAGGTGTATCATCTATAAATAAAGGTATCTCAAGAATCTTTTTTGATACAGAAACTAAGTTATCCAAATCATTTTCTGACAAGTCACCTTTTCTCATATCATTTGAACTAATTCTTGCTTCCTCAGATAGTATTCTTCTAGCAAGTTGTTCAGATGACATTTCGAGTGAAAAGAATAAGACACTTGCGTCCATATCTTTATTTTGATGAGCTTCCTTTGCTATATTAAATGCCATATTTGTTGCTAGAGCAGTTTTTCCCATTGAAGGTCTTCCAGCAATTATAATTAAATCAGACGAATGAAATCCACCCAATTTAGCATCAAGATCTCTAAACCCAGAAGATAGTCCTATTACACTGCTATCTTTTTTAAATGCTTTAGTAGTCAACTCTATAGCTTCTTCAATAGAACTTCTAAATGTTTGTACTTTATTTTTTGCAGTTCCTTGTTCTGAAATTTGATAAAGGTCTTTTTCTGCATCTTCAATGAGATCTCCAGGCTTAACATCCATGTCACTCTCGATTGCATCATGCTGCACTTTGCCTCCAAGCTCAAAAAGGCCTCTTCTTACAGCCATATCATAAATAATTTGGGCATAACTTTTTGCATATTCAAGAGAAACAGCTGAATTTGCTAAACGTAATAAATAATTAGAACCTCCAATTTCTTCTAAATTTTTTTCAACTTCAAAATAACTTTTGAGTGTTATTGGAGATGCAATCTGACCTTTTGATATCATCTTATTCATCACATCAAAGATAACTTTGTGAACAGGTTCGTAAAAATGTTCAGAGTTTACTATATCCGCAATATCATAGAAAATTTCGTTATTAATTAGAATTGCTCCGATTAAACCCTGTTCGGCTTCCATATTGTGAGGCAGCTGTCTTGCATTAATATTGTTAGGCTCGATTTGAAAAGTTGAGGACATTAAGGTAATTAACAATAATTAAAAAAAATTGTCAGTATATTAATCGTAAAAGATACTAACAGGAATCTTATATTGTTAATATATCGCTTACAGCTTAATCAAGAAATGATAATCTTCATTTAAATAATTGAAAAATTATAAGGATTTAAGTTTATACTTTTTTAATAACGTCTAATCGCAAGTCTGCAGACACTTCTTCATATAAGCTCACTTTTAATGAAGCTTCTCCCAATTCCTTAATCGGATTAATTATCACATTCTCAGGCGAGATTTTAATATTAAATAATGAAAATATATTATCACTAATAACTTTTTGGGATACAGCACCATAAAGACTGCCGTCATCATTTGCTTCCATTTCTATTGAAATATTCTTCCCATCAAGCCTTCCTTTAAGTTCATTGGCTTCGGCTAATCTTTTTTCATTATTTGAATTTATTTGTGTAATACGATTTTCTAAATCTGCTTTATTTTTTTTATTAGCGATAATTGCTTTTTTTTCAGGTATTAAAAAATTTTTTGCATATCCATCTTTAACAGAGATGATTTCACCAGCTTTACCCAATTTATTCAATGACTCTAATAGTATAATTTCCATTATCTACCTGTGTATGGCAATAGAGCAAGATATCTTGCTCTTTTAATAGCATTTGAGAGATCTTTTTGTTTTTTAATTGAGATATAACTTATTCTTCTAGGAGTAATTTTACCCTTCTCAGAAATAAATTTTCTGAGTGAAGATAAGTCTTTATAATCGAAAGATGAGACACTATTTTTTGTATTTTTATTCACTTATCCTATTCCTTTGCTTTAATCATTAATGTAGGCGTCTCACTAAATGTTTTAACTTTAATAGATAAGTATCTGATAATATTTTCATTTAAATTTAATTTTGAATTCATTTTGTCAATATTTTCCTGAGGTATTTCAATATTCATAAATTCATAAAATGCTTTTTTGTTATTTTTAATAGGATATGCAAGATTTCGCATTCCCCAGCTTTCATTGTACACAAGGTTGCCATTTAGCTCAGTAAGCATGTCAGTATGGTTTTTGAGCTCATTTGATAGCTCCGTCGCACTCAAGCTTTGTTTAAGTATAATCACATGTTCAAAAAGAGCCATAAATTAGCAATATTTATTATTAAAGTCCGAATAAATATTCTATAATCAGGCATTAAGCAAGTATTCTTTTAGATGAAAACAGCATTAATTTTTCCAGGTCAAGGCTCTCAGTACGTCGGTATGGGGCAGGATTTTTATTCAAGCTTTGACTCCTCCCGAGCAACCTATGATCAGCTTGACCAAATAATGGGAAAAAAACTAACAAACTTAATATTTAGTGGGGATGAAAGTGAACTTGCAATGACACAAAATTCACAACCGTCAATAATGGCTACAAGCATTGCTATTTTTAGCGCATTAAAAGAAAAAGGCAAATTGGACGAAAGCTCTTTTCACTGCGTTGCAGGACATTCACTTGGTGAATATTCAGCATTAGTTGTCAATAAATCACTTGATTTTAAAGATTCTGTAGAGCTCCTTAAAATTCGTTCTAAGGCAATGCAAAAGAGTATGCCAGCTGGAACAGGAGGGATGGTAGCGGTTATTGGAAGTTCAGAAGAGGAAATAACTAGTATAAAAGAGTCTATAGTTTCTGAGGGTAAGATTTTTATTGCTAATGATAATTCAATTGGGCAAGTAGTTATCAGTGGTGAAATGAAAGCACTTGATTACATAGTTTCAAACTCAAAAAAACTCGGCTTAAAAAAGGCGATTAAACTGCCTGTAAGCGCCCCCTTTCACTGTGAACTAATTAATAACGCCTCAAAGGTAATGCAAGGAGAAATTGATAAGTTTAATTTTGATGTTTTCTCAGTACCATTATATTCAAATGTGACTTCATTGCCTTGTGATCAAAAAAGGATAAAGCAGATTCTTGTTGAACAAATAATAAAAAAAGTAAGATGGAGAGAAATAATTGCAAATATGATAAATGACGGAGTTAAAAGATTTATCGAAATAGGGCCTGGCAATGTATTAACGAATTTAGTAAAAAGAATGTCAAAGGAAATAAAATCAATGTCAATTTCTAAAGTAGAAGATCTTCAAAAACTAGATAATAATTAATTATGAAAAATGTTCTAATTACAGGTGCAACTGGTGGAATTGGATCTTCAATTTTAGATGTATTTCATAGTAATGGTTATAATGTTTGTGTAACAGGTACAAATAAAGATAAGCTTAATGAAATTGAAAATAAATATGACAATAATATTAAATGCATTTCATGTAATTTAAATAATGAAATACAGATAGATAATCTAGTTGAACAAGCAAATGAATATTATGGGTCAACTCACATACTTATAAATAACGCTGGAATTACCAGAGACAATTTATTTTTAAGGATGAAAGATGAAGAATGGGATGACGTAATAAATATAAACCTTAAATCTAATTTCTGGCTGACTAAGAAGTTTTTAAAATCCATGATTAAACAAAGGTGGGGAAGGATTGTAAATATTTCATCTGATGCAGCAAAGATTGGAAATTCAGGTCAATCAAATTATGTTGCATCAAAATCAGCTATTGAAGGCTTAACCAGAACTTTAGCAAACGAAGTTGCATCAAGAGGTATAACTGTTAATTGCATCTCCCCAGGATTCGTTGATACAGATATTCTGAAAACGATTGATAAAAAAATGATGCAGAATATGATTGAAAGAATACCAATGGGAAGAATGGGAAAAATTGAAGAAATTGCTTCAGCAGTTTATTTTCTTTCTTCTGAAGAATCAGCATATATTACTGGTCAGGTACTTCACGTAAATGGTGGCTTGACAATGTGAGGTATGACGTAATAAAAAGTTAAAAATATTTAAACAGGAGTTTTTATGAGTGAAGTTGCCGAAAAAGTAAAAAAAATAATAGCCGAACATCTTGGTATCGATGATATGGATAAAATAACTAATGACGCTAAATTTATTGATGACTTAGGAGCGGACAGTTTGGATACAGTTGAGCTTGTTATGGCTTTTGAAGAGGCTTTTGATGTTGAAATTCCTGATGAAAAGGCAGAGACGATATTAACAGTTGGTGATGCGATATCTCATCTAGAAACCGACTAAAAAAAACATTTTAATGAAGAGAGTTGTAGTTACCGGAATGGGGTTAGTTACCCCCTTCGGTTGCGGTAAGAAGCAAAACTGGAACAGTTTGATTTCAGGAAAATCCAGCGCATCTAAAATTACTAAATTTGACGCTTCCAATTACAAATGTCAGGTAGCCTGTGAGGTGCCTCACGGAAGTGGAGAGAGTGGAACATTTAACGCTGAGGATTGGATTGAAAAAAAAGAATTAAAAAAAATAGATGATTTTATAAAATATGCGATGGCTGCTGGTGAAGAGGCCTTTCAAGATTCTAATTTAAATATTATTACTGACCCTAACTCTTACAGAGCTGGCTGTATAATTGGCTCTGGGATGGGCGGCTTACCAGGAATTGAGCAAACCTCGATAGATTTTGAAAGTGGAAAAAAAATAAGCCCATTTTTTATAACAGGTCGCATCATAAATATGCCAGCTGGTTACCTTTCTATAAAATACAATCTAAAAGGACCAAACTATTCAACAGTTTCTGCTTGCGCTTCCTCCGCGCATGCTATTGGTGAAGCATTTAGGTTAATTCAACACGGACAAGTTGATATAATGATGACAGGAGGGTCAGAAGCGACTATCAGCCCGATAGGCATAGAAGGGTTTACAGCTTGTAAAGCACTAAGCACAAAATTCAATAACACCCCTGCGGAGGCATCTAGGCCATTTGATGCTGGTCGTGACGGTTTTGTTATGGGGGAGGGTGCTGCGATTTTGATACTTGAGAATTTAGATCATGCAATTAAACGCAAGGCAAAAATAATTTGTGAAATTAAAGGCTATGGCATGTCGTCAGATGCCTACCACTATACTCTTCCAGATAATTCTGGTGACGGAGCATACAGGGCTATGAATAATGCAATTCAAGACGCAAATCTTCTTTCACACAACTTGCAATATATCAATGCTCATGGAACTTCAACTCCTGCGGGTGATAATGCCGAGGCACTCGCTATTGATAGATTATATTCAGAATCCTCAAATAAAATATCTGTTTCGTCAACAAAATCACAAATAGGTCATTTACTCGGGGCAGCAGGTGCTGTTGAGTCAATATACTCAATAATGGCCTTAGAAAATGATATTATGCCCTTCAATCTAAACTTATCAGATGAAATAGAGTCTAAAAAAATAAATTTTATTAAGGACCATCCATTAAAAAAAAGTCTCACAAATGTAATGTCAAACTCGTTTGGTTTTGGAGGAACAAACGTTTCTTTGGTATTTTCTAAGTTTGATGATTAATAGGTCAGTATTCAAGAGATTAATAGTGGTTATATCATCACCATCTGGAGCTGGAAAATCATCCATATGTAAGAGGCTATTAGAAGACGACAGTAGGCTAAAGATATCGATCTCTGATACAACCAGACAGCCTAGAGATAATGAAACAAACGGGAGTGATTATAACTTCATTTCAAAAGATAAATTCGAAAGTAGGATTAAGAAGAATGAATACATTGAATATGCTCTTGTATTTGAGAATTACTATGGATCATTGGATAAAGATGTGAGCACTGCTCTTGAAGAAGGTTTTGACGTTTTATTTGATATTGATTGGCAAGGTGCCTTACAACTAAAAAATTCTACCTATCCTAATATATTGACCATCTTTATTACTCCGCCGTCAAAAGAAGCAATTTATGATAGATTAAAATCAAGGGCAAAAAAATCTGGGGACAATGAACAAGCGATCAATAATAGAATGAGCATGTATGAAACTGAGATGAGTCATCAAGATGAGTATGAGTATATAGTTGAAAATAATGACTTTGAGATGTGTGTCTCAAAAATAAAAAAAATTATTAAAGAACAAAGAGAAAAATTATATAGCTGATGCCAACTTACAGTAATCATCTACTGACAAATTCTCTGCTCTCAAATTATTGTTAATTTTCAGTTCTCTAAGAATATTATTATAATCTTTTAAAGTAGTTTTTATTTTTTTGCGACGCTGTTCGAATGATGTTTTTACTATTTTTTGTAATTTTATAATGTCTACACTTTCATATTTACTTATAGGTGTAAATTCAAGAATAGTTCCGTTAACTTTTGGCTTAGGTACAAAAATATGTGATGGTGCATTCATAATCTTTTTTACACTGCAACGAGATTGAGTTATAACAGATAATCTGCCATACTTTTTTTGATTATGCGATGCTACAATACGTTCAGCGACTTCTTTTTGAAACATTAATATCATTTTATTATAAAATGGGGGCCAATTAAAATTTACAATCCAATTTATAAGAAGTTGAGATGAAACATTGAATGGTAAATTTCCAATAATTAAAGTTCTGCCGTAATTAGCATTTTGCTCGTAATTATATTTTAGCGCATCACAGTTTATAGTAAGTATATTTTCTCTATTTAGATATCGATTTTTTAATACCTCATATAGCTTAATATCTTTTTCTATTAAAAATAATTTTTTAAATTTCTTTTTAGCTAAACATTCAGTCAAAGCTCCCAAACCTGGGCCTATTTCAAAAATATGTGTATAGGCATCACTTTTAACGAATGCACTTAACTTTGTAATAAAATTCTTGTCCTGAATAAAATTTTGTCCAAGAGATTTTTTGGGATGAATATTATTTGTATTCAATGGTTGCTTCATCAAGCATATCCCTTATCATTTTGCCACTTTTTAGATCTAGCTGTTTTTGGATGATAATTTCTTTAGCCTCATCTTTTGTAATGCTTGGGTTATTCATAACTATTTCATCAATTTCTATTGCGCTTGTAGAAGTCAGTCTGTAGTACATTCCAGAAACTAATTTTTGCCACGATATTTGATTTACTAAAAAATTTTTAAATTCATCATACTTAATACCATTGATTTTAAATATTTTTATAATATTGTCTTTGTTAAACGGTGCTTTTTTATAGAAAACAATCTCTTGCTGGATAAACTCATCATCACTTACTGAGATATTATATTCAATTATTTTTTCGTATTTAAGTTTTTCTTGAATTAATTCATTGATGACAGAATTTACGATCTGCTCATTATTTTCAGGAGTAATATCTACCCCCATTAATATCGCATTCATTTTTGTCCTTTGATAAATGTCGTATGATGTAATTAATTTATCATTTACAAGCACCGCTATTCTATGATCATTCATGCTTAGAGCATTTACTTTTAAAGAAAAAACAATAGTAAATAAAACTATGATAAATATTTTAGTTTTTACGAACATAATGAATGCTAAATTCTAGGTCCAAATACTATGTCTTTTCCGTATTGATTTGTCGAACCAAAAGGTTTGAGTACAATTGTGAAGCTAAATCCGTCACTTTCTTCAATATCTCTATCTTTTGTTAAATCCCTATAATAGTTAAAGTCAATACCAAGACAGTCATTTTCGTATAAAATACCATACTGATAGCCAATATTTTTATTTGTATCTAAGTTCTTTGAACCTGTGAATTTTAAGAAAAGATTTTTTTCTAAATTATATTTACCCCCGACTGCAATTTGTTCCTTAGGTGAGGAATATTTTCCAGATGAATAGTCATAATTAATTGCAAATCTCATGTTACCAAGTTCATTATAAGAGTTTGCACTCAAAGATCGCGTTTTAAGATCTTCCCTATCAATTATAATTGATGTATCTAAATAATTATTTGGATCCAGGGATATGTTAGAATTTGCAAAGTAATGTGAAATTTCTTTTGTTGTATCAGTTTTATCTTTATTAAAACGATAGCTTTGACCAATAGTAGTTTTAAGATCGAATGTATTTTTTGAATTGAAATACCATTCAACGCCGTAATTAATTCTTGGACCACTTTCCCACTCTGTAATTGACGTCGCTCTGTTTGATGAAAAAAGATTACTATTTGTTACTTCTTTAGCTGATGTATAATTATTATAAGGTGCAATAATTGGCATAATAATTGGAGTAAGAATCTGATTGGCTGAAGAAGATGTTTTTAGTAAAGGATAAGTAATCTTTGAGCTAAGTTGTGGATAAATTCGCACATTTCTTGAGTCTTTTTTTGATTTTTCATCTATCGAAATAGAAGTTATCCTAAGATTAGCTTCGTTGTAGGTAATCAATCCAAAATTCTTATTAACTTTTTGGTTGTTCCAGTCTAGTTGTGACGATGCTTGTGATAGATAGGATTTATCCAGATTTTTTCTTACGGACAGGCTATTGTTGAGAGACATATTTCCATCAAAAAAATCATTCTCAATATTTTTTATATTATAATTAATATTTGGATATAAATATTCCCATTGTTCATTACGTGCCGTTAAATGTTTATAGCTAAATGTTTCAATTAAAAAAAATGTGTCATCTATCTCTCTTTCAAAATCAATTCCTGACTTAAGAGTTGTATAATTATTTATTTTATTTTTTCTCATATAAGTATCATTATTGCTTGTTTGTAAGTATGCATTTAAATCACCGTAAGGATTAAAAATTGTACTATCAAAAAATAAATGACTACTTGTTCCGCCATTATCATCATTATCATCAATACTAGTATTTACTTCAATTCTAAGGTGATCATTAAGCTGCCTATAATTTAAATTATAAAAATTATTACTTTTGGTCTGTATATGTGGAGTAAAAGTTATATCTAAATTGCTTTTTAGGTTAAGAAAAAATGGCACAGAAAATGTATCACCTAATTGTTTATCTGTTTGAATAGTGGGCATTAAAAAACCAGACCTCTTTTTTACAGAAGGGTCTGGATGCGAAAAGTAAGGCAAGTAAAATACTGGAACATTAAATAGCTCAATTAGAGCGTGATCATAATGAAGTGTTTTTGTTTTATTATCATGATAAATTTTCTTGGAAGTAAGTTTCCAGCCAGGACAGTTTTTAATTAGGTAATCACTTTCTTTGCATGGAGTAAATTCAGCATCACTAATAATGCTAATATCACCTTGTTTAATATACGTTGATCCAACTATTCTGGAGTTATCTTTAAGTCTTGATTTAACTTGATTGCCCCTTACTTCATTAAGGTTATTAGATGAGTAGATTTCATTAAAAAAAAAAGTATTTTTAACTTCATCATTTAATACTACGTTACCAAATGCATCTAGTTTTCCTTCTTTTTTATCATAAAATATTTCGTTAGAATTTAATTTTACATTATTATCATTTATGACAATTACATCACCAAAGGCAGTAACTTTTTCTCCTGTTTTATTTACCTTAATTTCATCAGCATAAATATTTATTTTCTGCTCAGCATTAGAATTACCATAATTAAAGAAAAAAGACATTAACGATATAATGAGAATGAATAGTAATATAAATTTATTTATTAGTGTCATTATAATATTTTTCTTCTTTTTAATTCTGAGTATTGATTAATTATCGATGCTATAAAAAAAGTTAGAAAGGGCATACTAAAATTTGCTACTATAGGATGTATTTGAGAAGTAGAGCCTAAAGCATTCAGTAAATTAGATGAAAAATATAAGAAAAATATTAAAATCAAGGAACTAATTATTACTTTTGAAAACTTATCATTTGGCTTAACCCCTTTTACCAAGGAAAAAGCTAAGAAGACAAGGGCAGATATAAAAAATGGTAATGAAATGAGAGAATATAAGTGCATTTTAAAATCAATGGCAGAATATCCAAGCTCTTCTAAAAAATTAATAAACGTCAATAAGCGCCAAATGGATATACTTGAAGGTGATGATATGCTATCTGATATATCTTCTGAATTTATATTTGTGGCATATTTATAATTATTTAAATAACTAGACTCACCATATTTGGGTGTAATCTGGATTTCAAACATCTCCCAATATCCATTATTTAGTATCGCTCGCTTTCCATCAATTCTGCCACTAAAGGAGCCTTTCTGATCATATTCGAGTAACATAAAATTATATAGAGAGTTGCCCTTATCTTCAGTATCTTTAGCATATAAAACACTGTTTACTCCAATTTCATAGTTGTCTTGCTTAAGCCACAATCCATTTTTCGTAATAGACGCAAACTTGTCTATCTTGTCAATATATTCGTATTTTATACTGGAATACCTATCGTCGAATGCTGATATTAGTGGATTTATTAATGTAATAAAAATAACTCCAAGAAAAAAATAGAGAAATAATGCTGGAATAATTGTTCTTAAATTTGAGATTCCCATGCCACTAATTACAATTGACTCTGAATTTCTTATTAGGATTAAGAAAGCTAAAATTGAACCAAAAAAAGAAGTAATTGGCAAAGTATAATTGATTAGATTAGGAAAATTAAATAATGCTAGTTGCAAAATTATATTTATTGGCACGCCTTTTCCGGCAGACTTTCTAAATTGCTCAACGAAATCACCAATAAAGAGTATTGCGCCCAGTATGAGAAAAGTAATAAGAAAGCAATATAAGAATTTTTTTAAAATATATATATTTATTTTATTAAGCATTTTTTCTTTTATTAATATTTAAATAACTAAGAAAAAGGTGGATTAATACAGTTCCGATAAGTATAAAAGGAAATAGATAATTTAGTATTACTAAGTTTATATTCTCGATTAATAAGTTTGACAAAGTTATTTGTAATATTTGGACTGTAAATGCTATGACTGATACAGTGATTATTGGAAATATCCAACTATCATCTGGTCTTTTTGAAAATCTGATCATAATTAGTGGAAGCAATGCATAGAAAAATATATAAAATGGATTTATAATTCTTGAGTGAAGCTCTGCAAACTGCTCTTTTTCATATTTAGAATAAATCTTATTATCTTTTCCACTTAAGTTACTTATTATTTCACTTGTAGATAGCTCATCTGAATATATATGTGTATTTTCTTTTGCTCCGTAAGGCAAAAGATTTAGATCATAAGTATCAAATGCAATTTCTGATATGCGACTTTCATCATTATTGTAAGTTTGTATAATGCCGTTGAACAATCTTATAAATTTATTGTCATCAAGTGACATAAATTTCCCTTTTTCAGCAATATATGTCTGAGGAATGCCTGTGTTACTTTGATCATGAATTAAAAGTCCAAAGATATCATTGCCTTTTTTTTCTTGTATGAAAATAGTCAGACTATTAGATGGTGAGATAAATTTTTTCTCTTTTAATAAAGATATGTGGATACCTGCAGATCTTATTTCAATTATTTTATATCGAATTTCTTTTAAAGAATTTGGTGTGATAAAGAGACTAAAAATTAGGATAATTGCATATGTGCAAGCAGAAAATAAAACAATTGGCTTAAGAAGAATATTTTTTTCAGATTTTCCCGATGTAGCTAAAATTATTAACTCACTATCATTTCGAAGTCTATTAAGATTAAATAAAATTGCCAAAAAAACACATATTGGAAATGTCAAAAGAATTATTTTAGGTAATAAAAGAATTACATAAGTAGAATATGTCTCAATTGAGACATTATTGGTAGTTAATAGGTCAATATGTCTCAACCCTTGTCCCAACCAAAGTATTCCTGATAATAAAATTGATAGAAACAAAAAACTTGAAGAGATTTCCTTAATCGCATATGTTGTAAATCTTGACATTTTCTCAATTATATCAATATTTTGCTAAAGGTACATATGTATGGATATTCAAT
>MDSV01156995.1_pt1 | contig 13419 bp, 15 predicted proteins | sample 810851 | NCBI WGS metagenome assembly MDSV01 (sample SAMN05326640, study PRJNA326480) | marine metagenome | isolation source: seawater | place: Atlantic Ocean: North East | collected 2012 | reverse complement strand
TCAGTGTTATATGGACTTTCACAAGGAGTTCAGTTATTTAGAGTTCACGATGTTAAAGAAATCAATCAAGGAATTTTAGTTTTTAGTAAAATTTTAAATACAAATTAATTAATGAGTAATAAATATTTTGGAACAGATGGTATTAGAGGCACCGTCAATCAAGGAAATATAACTGGAGAAAAATTCTTTAGTTTTGGATTAGCTGCGGCTACCTATTTTAAAAATCAAAAAAAAACAAAACAAATAGCAATAATTGGAAAGGATACAAGATTATCTGGATATACTTTAGAGCCAGCACTAGTATCAGGACTAACGTCGGGTGGTATGCATGTTTTTACAATTGGTCCCTTACCCACAAATGGAATTGCAATGTTAACAAAATCAATGAAAGCAAATATGGGTATTATGATCACCGCTTCTCACAATCCATATTACGACAATGGTCTTAAATTATTTGGGCCAGATGGTATGAAACTATCTGACCGAATAGAAAATAAAATTGAAAAATTAATAGATCAAATAAATATAAAACAACTTACAAAACCAAATTTATTAGGAAGAGTTAAAAGACTTGAAGATGGAAATGATAAGTATATTGAAATAATAAAAAAAAATTTTCCAAGTAATTTTAATTTAAGAGGAACAAAGATAGTTCTTGATTGTGGTAATGGCGCAGGTTACATAGCTGCTCCTAAATTGCTTAAAAAACTTGGAGCTAAATTAATATCAATTGGTGTTAAACCTAATGGTTTTAATATTAATAATAAATGTGGTTCTACTTATCCTTACAAAATCCAAACTGCAGTTAAAAAATATAAAGCTCATGTAGGCATATCTTTTGATGGTGATGCAGACAGAATCATTATGTGTGATGAAAATAGTAAAATCATAGATGGTGACCAAATTATTGCAATGCTTGCAAATAGATGGAAATCTAAAAAAATTTTAAAAGGAGGGGTAATTGGAACTCTTATGTCTAATTATGGTCTAGAGCAATTTTTAAAAAAAAAGAAAATCAGATTTTATAGATCAAAAGTTGGAGACAGATATGTAAAAGAAAAGATGAAGAAATTTAATTTTAATCTTGGGGGAGAACAATCTGGTCACATAATACTTGGAAAATTCGCAACAACTGGTGATGGTTTAATGGTTGCTTTAGAAGTTTTATTTTCATTAAGAAAAGGAAAAAAAGCAAGTGAACTTCTCGGTGTTTTTCAACCTTTACCACAGACACTAGAGAACATAGTTGTAAAAGATAAAAGTGTAATTAATAAATCAAAATGTAAACAGGCAATTAGAAAAGCAAATAAAATTATGAATGGGCATGGACGTTTGTTAGTAAGAAAATCGGGAACTGAACCTAAAATTAGAATTATGGCAGAGTCAAATAACAAAAAATTGATTTTAAAATGTATTAACCTGGTTAAGAAATCAATCAAGTGAAAACTAAATCGAAAGTATTAATAATTGCGGGGTCAGATTCTTCGGGAGGAGCAGGTATTCAAGCTGATATAAAAACTGTTACTGCGCTTGGAAGCTTCGCAATGACAGCAGTTACTGCTATAACCGCCCAAAACACCAAAGGTGTAAAAGGAATTATCTCAATCCCTATTAAAAATCTTAAAAAACAAATAACAATGGTTTTAGATGATATTGGAGCCGATTCTGTAAAAATAGGTATGTTACACAATATAAGTGTAATAAAAAATATTTCTAAAATTATAAAAAAATATAATTTAAAAAATATTGTTCTTGATCCAGTAATGATTGCAAAAGGTGGAACAAGATTAATTAACAATAATTCAATCAATTATTTAAAAAAACTACTTATACCTTTGTGTGATGTTATCACACCGAATATTCCTGAGGCAGAAGTGCTAACAGGATATTCAATTTTAAATAAAGAAGATATGATAAAAGCTGCAAAAAAAATCATCAGCATGGGAGCAAAAAATGTGTTAATAAAAGGTGGTCATTTAAAAAATAATATGATTTTTGATATTTTGGTCTCAAAGAAAGAAATTAAAGTTTTTCCAAAAAGAAAAATTAATACTAAAAATACGCATGGTACTGGTTGCACTTTGTCATCAGCATTAGCTACATCCCTATCTCAAAAAAAAAATATATATAAATCATGCAAAATTTCTTTGAAATATGTAAATGATGCAATTTTAAGCGCGCCTGGATACGGAAAAGGTTTTGGACCACTAAATCATTTGGTTTCATTTAATTTAAGGAAAACTAATGCCTAATGTGACAGTAGTAGGAGCACAATGGGGAGACGAAGGAAAAGGCAAGATTGTTGATTGGCTTTCAGAAAAGGCTGATGTAATCGTGAGATTTCAAGGTGGTCATAATGCCGGACATACACTTGTGGTAGCGGGCGTAACTTATAAGTTAAAATTATTACCCTCAGGAATAGTAAGAAAAAACAAAATTTCAATAATAGGAAATGGTGTAGTTATTGACCCATGGGCTCTTTTAGAAGAAATTAAACAAATAGAAAAATTAGGAATAAAAATTACAAACAAAAACTTATATATTGCAGAAAATGCAACTTTAATTTTACCATTACATAGGGAGTTAGATGGAATTAGAGAAGATACAAAAAATACAGATAACATAGGAACTACAAGAAGAGGCATTGGTCCCGCATATGAAGACAAAATAGGTAGAAGAGGAATTCGAGTGATGGATCTAGCAAATACAAAAGGCTTATCAAAAAAAATTGATATGGTTTTATTTCATCATAATTCGATAAGAAAGGGATTAAAACAAAAGTTAATAAATAAAAGAAAATTAATGAATGATTTAAAAAAAATTTCATTTAAAATATTAAAGTACTCAAAACCAGTTTGGAAAAAAATTAATGAATTCAAAAAAAAAAAGAAAGTAATAGTATTTGAGGGGGCACAAGGGATGCTTCTTGATATTGATCATGGGACATATCCATTTGTAACGTCTTCAAATACTGTTGCGGGAGCCGCATCCTCTGGAGCGGGTTGTGGTCCTGATACAATTGACTATATTCTTAGCATTGTTAAAGCGTACACTACAAGGGTTGGTGAAGGTCCTTTTCCTACAGAATTAAAAAATGATATAGGTAATCAAATTGGTATAAAAGGAAAAGAATTTGGAACTGTCACTAACAGAAAAAGAAGATGTGGTTGGTTCGATGCTGTATTAGTTAAACAATCATGCACAATATCAGGAACAAAAGGAATCGCTCTTACCAAAATTGACGTTTTAGATGATCTTAAAGATTTATATGTTTGTGTTGCTTATAAATTAAATGGTAAAAAAATTGATTATTTGCCAAGCTCCTTACAAGATCAAATTAAAGTAAAACCTGTGTATAAGAGATTTGATGGTTGGCTAGAAAACACAAGTGGCATTAAAAAGTGGAACGATCTTCCAAAAAACGCCAAGAAATATATTAAGTTTATTAAAAATTATTGTAATGTTGAGATATCAAGTATTTCCACAAGCCCAAAAAGAGAAGATACTATTCTTTTAAAAAATCCGTTTAATAAAAATTAGTTTTTAGGAAGTAAGTTATTTGACTTAGCAGCATTTAACATAACTTTTTGTAATTTTTCAAAAGCTTTTGTTTCGATTTGTCTAACTCTTTCTCTGCTGACTTTATATTTTTTACTTAATTCTTCTAGTGTTGCTGAGTTTTCAGATAATTTACGTGCTGTTAAAATTTCTTTTTCTCTAGTATTTAATACACTCATTGAATTTTCCATTAATTTCTTTCTTTCGCTTAGCTCTTGGCTCTGAGATAACTTTAATTCTTGATCAAGATCATCGTTTACTATCCAGTCTTGCCATTCCCCACCATCACCATCTTTAATTGGATCATTTAATGATTTCTCTTTTCCAGACATTCTTCTATTCATTGAAATAACTTCTTCTTTATTAACCTTTAGTCTTTTTGAAATTTCGTCTACATGTGATGGATTTAAATCACCAGTTGAATTAATTGATAATTGATTTTTAATTTTTTTTAAATTGAAAAAAAGTTTTTTTGAGCTGTGGTTGTTCCCATTTTAACTAAACTCCAAGATCTTAATATGTATTCTTGCATAGATGCTTTTATCCACCACATTGCATATGTTGCTAATCTAAATCCTTTTTCAGGATCAAATTTTTTTACAGCTTTCATTAATCCAATGTTACCTTCAGACATTAATTCACTTACTGGCAAACCGTATCCTTTATAACCCATGGCAATTTTTGCAACTAATCTTAGATGGCTGGTAACTAGTTTTTGTGCTGATTTTAAGTTTCCTCTTTCTTTCCAGTTTTTAGCTAACATATATTCTTCTTCCGCTGTCAACATTGGAAATTTTTTAATTTGTGCAAGATAACTTGATAAGCCTCCCTCAAGGGATGCTGATGGTAAGTTTGTGTCAAAAGGTTTTGTGTTCATAATTTGGTAGATATGTATTATTAAATTAAGGCAATTACAAGGTTACTAAAGACTAGCTTTTTTAAGGGTTTTAACTAAAGAATTAAAATCATCAGGTCTATCAGATTCAAAAAAAACTTCTTTTCTGGTAGTTGGATGAATAAAGCCTAGACTTTTTGCGTGAAGAGCCTGTCTATTAAAGTTATTTATTTTTTTCTCTACATTCTTGTCTATTTTTTTAAATTTTTTTTGAGATTTTCCATATGATTTATCACCTAAAATTGGGTTTCCTTTATAATTCATATGGACTCTTATTTGGTGAGTTCTACCAGTTTCTAATTGACATTCAATAAGGCTAATTTTAGGTAAGTTGGAGTTTTGAAAAATTTTTATTGTTTTATAGTTTGTGATTGCCATTTTACCTTTTTCTTTTCTTACAGACATTAATTGTCTATTTTTTATACTCCTAGCAATCTTTTCATTTATTTTTCCACTTTGTGGTTTTAGAGAACCCCAAATCAAAGCTTCATACTTTCTTTTTATAGTGTGTGCGCTAAATTGATTTGAGAGATCAATATGTGCTTTATCATTTTTTGCAACCACAATGAGTCCACTAGTATCTTTATCTATTCTGTGAACTATCCCAGGTCTTAGTTTACCACCTATACTCGATAGACTTTTTTTATAATGAAATAAAAGCCCATTAACAATTGTATCTTCGTAGTTTCCTGCTCCCGGATGAACAACGACACCAGGAGATTTATTTATAATTATTAGATCATCATCATCATACAAAATATTAAGATTAATTTTTTTTGCCTTTATATTTGTTTCTTTTGGAAGAGGAATATTTACACCAATTATATCTTTATTTTTAATTTTTTTAGAAGGACTGGTAATAGAAACGTTATTTATAGAAACGTTGCCGTTTTTAATCAGATTTTGTAATCTGGTTCTACTTAAATCTTTTAATTGAAGTTGCAAAAATTTATCAACCCTACGTCCATCAAAATCTGCAGAGACCGTGGTGTTAAAAGTACTTTTTTTCATTTATAATTCTATATAATTAATATAATAAGCACATAGTATGCGCTCGTAGCTCAACTGGATAGAGCGTCTGGCTTCGGACCAGAAGGTTGAGGGTTCAACTCCTTCCGGGCGCACCAATAACATCTTTAGACAATCCAGCTTTTGTATTTATTCAAATTATCTAAAATATATTTTGGAAACGAACCATCCAATTTAACTTTTTCATATTTAATATTTCTATCAAAAATATCTACTTGATTTTTTATTCTTTCTTCTATTTTTTTTTCATTAGTAAATTCAGGTATATTATATTCACTGTGCGAGTAGGATTTAATTTTTTTAGATATACCTTTTGAATCTTTTAAAAAACTAAAGTGCCATCCTCCGTCATAAATTAATTGAGGTTGTCTTGGTTTATAAAATTTCCAAAAAGCAGGTTTTGAGGTTTTAATATTTCTTAACCATTGTGGAGATTTTATGAATTTTTTTTGTATAATCTTTGTGCCCATCCAATATTTATCAGTAGTATTTAACAAATTTAATTTAGATTGATAATTATTCTGAATAAAACATGCATATTTATTATTTATTCTAAAATCTTTTATTTTGATTGGATCTGGTATTTCATCAATATCAGATATCATTATTAAATCATCATCGTTTAAATTTTTATAACCTTTAGCAAGCGAATTTCTTTGATGTTGATCTCTAAGATGATGAACTGGCCAGTTTTTTTTGTAAGATTTTATGTTTATTGGTAAATCATCAACTACAATATAATTAATTTTATCTTTAAATTTAGAAAAATTACTGAGATTAAAATTTAATTTTTTATCTTTACCTGTATGATCTTTAGTAGCTTCCGCTATTACAAATTTATCAACATAGTTATTTAAAATATTTAAACGTAAATCTAGTATCAAATCTTCGTCAAAATACATAAAACAATCATAGATTTGCATTAAAGCTATTCCCCAATATTTACCAAAGTACCTTTTTTTCTAGCCGCATGAAAAGCTGAATAAAATATATAAATTGCTAATAAAAAATAAATTAAATTTAATGTTAACGCTGACATAATATTAGAATAATTTACCACATTATTTACTAAAATAGATCTCACTTCTTCAAATATATAAACCAAGGGTAAAGCTTTAGCTATTACTTGTAACCAATCCGGCAATATAGATAGTGGATAATAAATACATCCAAGTGGAGCTAAAAGGAAAAGTGAAGACCAAGCTACATTTTCAAAAGATGGTCCATATCTAAGTAACCCAGAAACAACCAACAAGCCTAGCGTTATTCCAAAAATATATAAACTCAATAAAAGTAGTATTAAAGAAGGTCCCAAAGTTAATATGGATACTCCAAAAAACGGCATAGCAATAAGTATAGCAGGAACCATTCCTATTAATGTTCTAATCAAGGCTGTTGTGGTTAGTGCAGTTATAATTTCACTTACTCTAAGTGGTGCTATAAATAAGTTTGTAAAATTTCTACTCCAAATTTCTTCAAGAAATAACATATTAAAACTTATGCTAGATCGGAATAAAAAATCATAAAGTATTGCGGCGCTCAAAATTATACCAGCGGTATGATTATAGAATTCACTATGCATAGTAAAAAATTTTGAAATAAAACCCCAAAGAATGATTTGTATAGTTGGCCAATAAATTAAGTCTAGTATTCTTGGAAAAGAACCTTTAATTAAATAAAAGTGCCTTAGGAACAGAGCATAAATTCTATAAAATTTCATTTTTTTCTCTCACAATTTTTAAAAACACTTCTTCCAAATTTTTTCTTCCATGTCTGGTAATTAAATCTGAACTTTTTCCTTTATCAATTATAGCCCCATTTTTCATCATCATTACTTCATCACATAATCTCTCGACCTCACTCATATTATGCGAGGCTATTAATATAGTTTTTTGTTTATTAGCTGAAAAACTCTCAATGATACCTCTAACATAGTCACCAACATCTGGATCAAGACTAGCAGTAGGCTCGTCTAACAAAAGTATTTCTGGATCATTTATTAATGCTTTAGCTAGAGAAACTCTATTTTTCTGTCCAGAAGATAATTCCCCAGTTTTTCTTTTTTTAAATTCAGTTAAGTTTAATTTTTCCATTAATTCAAAAATTTTATCTTTTAAGTCTTTCACGCCATACATTTTGCCATAAACCTTAAGATTTTCTTCAATAGTTAATTTTTTTGGTAACTCAATATATGGAGAAATAAAATTGATTTTTTCTAGCAGAGTAGTTCTATTGGTTTCAATATCATGTCCATTGATAAAAACATTACCAGAAGTAGGCTTTATTAAACCTAGCATCATACCTAATGTAGTTGTTTTTCCACATCCATTTGGACCTAATAGCCCAATTATTGAACCTGTATTAATTTTAAAATTAATATTATTTACCGCTACAGTATTATTATAGCTTTTATTTAAATTTTTAATTTCAATTGCAAAACTACTCATTTGTTTGATGCTTTTTTTAGCCTATCATTTATTGCTTTACCCAAGTTAACATTGGGTATTTTGCAAACAGATATTGATTTAAAATTCTTATTTTTTATTTTACGCATTAGTTCATATAGATTATTTGCTGCCTGCTCTAAATTTCCACTTTTACTTAAATTAAAATAATTATTACCACTTTTGAATTTTTTTCCAAAAGTAATAAATGCCCCAGCTTTTTTTGGTCCATTTCTGTTGATATAAACTGGTACACCGGGGTGATAATGCGATTTTAATTGACCAGGACTTTTAATTACTTTCGAATTTGTTTTCACTAGAACTTTTTGCTTTAAAATTCTTTGAATTTTTTCTAAGGAAATAGCTCCAGGTCTTAAAATAGTTGGTTTATTTGTCAGGTCTAGTATTGTTGATTCTAGTCCAATTTTACACTTACCACCATCTAGTATAAATTTAATTTTTTTTCCAAATTCATCAACAACATCATTTGCACATGTAGGGCTAAGACGTGATGAAATGTTTGCGCTTGGTGCAGCTAAGGGGTTATCTAAAATTTTCAGCAAATCTCTTGCTACTTTATGTTTAGGGAATCTAATAGCTACAGTTTTTTTTCTTGCACAAGCTAAAATTGAAATTTTCGATTGCAAGTTCTTTTTCAATATAAAAGTAATTGGTCCAGGACAAAAAGCTCTGTAAAGTTTCACAAAATTTTTATTATAAACGACATCTTTATCTAAGCTTTTTTTATTTTTATAATGAATTATAAGAGGGTTAAATGAAGGTCGTTTTTTAAGGTTAAAAATTTTTTTAATAGCTCTATCAGAGTAGGCGTTTGCTGCTAACCCATAAACAGTTTCAGTAGGCAAACCAATTACATTATTATTTTCTATGTTTTTTTTTGCTTTTTTAAAATTAGCAAAGTTTGATTTATATATATTTAAATAGATATTTTTCATAATATAATTATTATACGGATATATTATGAAATCAAAAAATATACCAGCAGATATAAAATCTAAATCAGTAAAAGAAGCTCAAAATGAGATTAAAGAGATTATTGATAGCTTAGAAAGCAAAGATGCAAAACTAGAAGAATCAATTGATAAATATAATAGAATGATGCATTTAAACTTACATATACAAGATAAATTTAGGCAAAAATTAAAAGAAATTAATAGTTCTGATTTTAAAAATAAACAGAATTTAATTAAAGATTAAAGTTATTTAATGAAAAGTTTCTCAAAAAAATTAAGCAAAATTGCAAAAGATACTGATTTATACTTAAAAAAAATACTTATAAAACAAAAACAATATTCACACTTAATTAAACCTATGAGATATGGAGTTTTTTCAGGTGGAAAAAGATTCAGATCATCAATAATTGTTAATACAGGAAAAATATTTAACATAGATTATAAAAAATTAATAATTATTTCCGCGGCAATTGAGTGTGTTCATTCATATTCATTAATTCATGATGATTTACCTGCGATGGATAATGATGATTTTAGAAGAGATAAACTTGCCACACATAAGAAGTTTAATGAATTTACAGCAATCTTAGCTGGGAATTCATTACTTACCCTTGCATTTGAAATTTTAACTAGTGATGCTTTAATTCTTTCACCGAAAATTAAAAATGAACTAATCTTTTCATTAGCAAAATATTCAGGATTTTTAGGTTTAGCTGGAGGTCAATATTTGGATTTAACTTATGAAAAAAAAAAAATATCAAAAAATAAAATTATAAATATACAAAATAATAAAACTGGGAAATTGTTTTCATTTTGTTGTGAGTGCGCTGGTATTATCAAAGGTCAAGATTTAAAGAAAAGAACAGTACTAAAAAAAATAGGTCAAGATATTGGTCTATTATTTCAAGTAACTGATGATTTAATTGATTTTAAGGGAGATAGTAAAATTGTAGGAAAACCAACTAAAAGAGATAAAAAAAAGGGTAAGCCAACATTAGTTAATTTGCTTGGATATAAACAAACTTTAAGTTTTGCAAATAAGTTAAAAAATAATATAACTAAAAAAATAAAAAAATATGGAATTAAATCTAAAGATTTATTACAATCAGTTGAATTTATATTAAGTAGAGAATTTTGAGATGGAAAAAAAAAATTTATTAGATCAAATCAAATACCCGTCAGATTTAAGAAAGTTAGATAAAAAAAATCTAAAACAGGTAGCAGATGAACTTAGAAAAGAATTAATAGATGTTGTTTCAGTTACAGGTGGACATTTAGGTGCCGGATTAGGTGTGGTAGAATTAACTATAGCTCTTCATTATGTATTTGATACTCCTAATGACAAACTAGTTTGGGATGTGGGACATCAAGCATACCCGCACAAAATAATTACAGGACGCAGAGAGAAAATAAGAACTTTAAGAAAAGGTGGTGGACTTTCCGGTTTTACAAAAAGATCAGAAAGTGAGTATGATCCTTTTGGAGCAGCACATAGCTCAACATCAATTTCTTCAACCTTGGGAATGGCTGTAGCTAAAAAATTAGCAAAGAATTCAAATAAATCTATAGCTGTTATTGGAGATGGTGCAATGAGCGCTGGTATGGCCTACGAAGCAATGAATAACGCTGGAGCTATAAAATCTAATTTAATTGTTGTTTTAAATGATAACGACATGTCAATTGATCGTCCAGTGGGTGCCTTTAGTTCATACTTGGCGAGATTATTATCTGGTAAAACTTATTTTAGTTTTAGAGAAACAATTAAATTAGTAACTTCCGCATTTTCAAAAAGATTTAAAGATAAAGCTGGAAAAGCAGAAGAATTTATTAGAGATATTGTTTCTGGTGGGACTCTTTTTAACGAACTTGGTTTTTATTATGTTGGACCTATTGATGGGCATGATTTAGATAGCTTAATTCCTATATTAAATAATGTAAAAAATTCAAAATATAAAGGACCTATATTAGTGCATGTTGTAACAAAAAAAGGAAAAGGTTACAAACCTGCTGAAGATTCCAAAGACAAATACCATGGTGTAAGTAATTTTAACGTGATAACGGGTGAGCAACTCAAACCAAAAACAAATGTACCCTCTTATACTAAAGTTTTTGCTAACACTTTAGTTAAGCATGCCGAAAATGATACAAAAATTGTAGGAATTACCGGGGCAATGCCTTCAGGAACAGGGATGGATATTTTTGCAAAGAAATTTCCTGACAGGATGTTCGATGTTGGTATAGCTGAACAACACGCTGTAACGTTTGCTGCAGGTTTAGCTACAGAGGGATATAAACCTTTTGCAGCAATATATTCTACTTTTTTACAAAGAGCTTATGACCAAGTAGTTCACGATGTAGCAATCCAAAATCTTCCAGTGAGGTTTGCTATTGACAGAGCAGGATTAGTTGGCGCAGACGGGCCCACGCATGCTGGTTCTTTTGATATTACATATTTATCAACCTTACCTAATTTTATAGTGATGGGAGCAAGCGATGAGGCAGAATTAGTTAAAATGATTAATACATCAGTAAATATCAATGACAAACCTTCTGCTTTTAGATACCCCAGAGGGAATGGACTTGGAGTTAAACTTCCTGAAATTAATGAGATATTAGAAATAGGTAAAGGTAAAATTGTTAAAGAAGGAAAGACTGCGGCTATACTAAGCTTTGGGGGAAGATTAAACGAAAGTCTTAAAGCTGCGCACGCATTAGATTCTAAAGGTATTTCAACTACTGTTGCTGACGCAAGATTTGCTAAACCTCTTGATCATAAATTAATTATTGATCTTTGTTTAAATCATGAAGTTCTAATCACTATCGAGGAAGGTTCTATTGGTGGTTTTGGTTCCCATGTTTTTCAAATGCTTTCAGAAAAAGGTATTTTTGATAAAGGTTTAAAGGTACGATCTATGATTTTACCTGACCTATTTATAGATCAAGATACTCCTGAAAATATGTACATTGCTGCAGGTCTTGACGCTCAAGCAATAGAACAAAAAACTATAGAAGCATTAAAATCAAATATAGTTATTCCAAAAATTAAAAATTTAGTAAAATAAAAAATGAATAATTTTACATCATATTTGTTTTTGGCCTTAGCAGTTCTTTTAGGGGTAACTGCAAATAGTTTTGCAAAAAGTGCTGAAGGTTTTACCCTTGTGGTTCCAAGCATCATTACGGCAATTACCATTGTCTTGTGTATGTATGCGTTATCAATAGTTATGAAAACAATTCCTATAGGAATTACCTATGCTTCATTTGCTGGTTTAGCTATTATCGCTACGGTGGTTGTTGGAATAATTAAATTTAACCAAATTCCTAATCTTTATACTTTAATTGGTTTAGGATTAATTATTGCGGGAGTGTTAATGGTTAATTTATTGAGTAATGTAAATTCCTAATTACACTGAGCCCGATTTAAAAGATAGTGATCTAAGATAACACAGGACATCATTGCTTCACCAATCGGCACAGCTCTAATACCAACACAAGGGTCATGTCTACCTTTAACTGAGATTTTAGTATTTCTTCCTTTTTTGTTAATAGTATCTCTACTATTTAAAATTGAAGAAGTTGGTTTTACAGAAAAAGAAACTACAATTTCTTGACCAGAGGAAATACCACCTAATATTCCTCCTGCATTGTTAGTTTTAAATTTAGTTTTACCTGATACAGATTTAATTTCATCAGAATTTTCTTCGCCACTTAAAAATGCCGCATTCATTCCGGCTCCTATATTTACTCCTTTAACAGCATTTATACTCATTAGAGCACTGGCTAGATCAGAATCTAATTTTGAATAAATAGGAGCGCCTAAACCAGCGGGCACACCTTTGGCTCTTAATTCAATAATTGCACCACAAGAAGACCCAGCTTTTCTGACTGTTAGTAAATATTTTTCCCAAAGTTTTAATGATTTTTTATCAGGACAGAAAAAAGGATTCTTTCTTATTTCTCTTTCATTCCAATTATTTTTATTACAACCTAATAAACCTAGTTGAATAACTCCTCCAACAATCTTTATTTTATTTTTCAGTAATTTATTTAGCACAATTCTTGCTATAGCTCCTGCCGCAACTCTAGCTGCTGTTTCTCTTGCGGATTGTCTTCCGCCACCTCGATAATCTCTTATCCCATACTTTAAAAAATATGTATAGTCAGCATGACCAGGTCTAAATTTATTTTTTATAGTTTCATAATCTCGGGACTTTGCATCTTCATTATAAATAATCATGGAAATAGGTGTTCCAGTAGTCTTGCCCTGAAAGACACCAGATAATATTTTCACTTTATCAGATTCTTTTCTTTGAGATGTAAATTTTGACTTTCCCGGTCTCCTGCGGTCCATGTCTATTTGTATAGCTTTTTCAGTTATAGGGATATTAGGGGGGCATCCATCTACAACACACCCTATAGCAGGTCCATGAGATTCTCCCCATGTTGTAAAACGAAATATCTTTCCAAAAGTATTAAATGACATTAGATTATATTATATAGAATATTTTGACTATTTTAT
>MDSV01009790.1_pt1 | contig 13420 bp, 10 predicted proteins | sample 810851 | NCBI WGS metagenome assembly MDSV01 (sample SAMN05326640, study PRJNA326480) | marine metagenome | isolation source: seawater | place: Atlantic Ocean: North East | collected 2012 | reverse complement strand
TCAGCCCATCCAACTTCATAAGCTTCTGTAAATCCACACCAACAAACACCATCTAGTTCACCTGTTTGCATTGCAACCTCAACATCATCCCAAGGAACAATAACTGGTATTAAACCATATTGAGCCATAAAACGTCCTGCTGTTGGAACTCCAAAAACTCTTAGTCCTTTCATATCAGCCAAAGACCTAATTGGTTTATTAACTGTAAATAAATGACATGGGTCCCATGCACTTGTACTTAACCAAGTAACATTTTTTACTTCACCATAAGCTTCTGCCCATATTTCATCAAGACCATAATATTTAAACATTGCTGGAACATCTAAACTGAAACGAGTTGCAAATGGAAAGTAACCTCCAAAAACTGAAATATCCACAGGAGAGCCCATAGTTGCATCATCACTTTGTACTGCATCAATTGTGCCTGCTTGCATAGCTCTAAATAATTCATCTGTTGGGACTAATTGATCTGCATAATACAATTCAATTTCCATTTCACCATGAGCTGCTTTGTTAAATGCTTCAATTTGTGGAAGAACAACATGTGCGCCCAAAGGTGCACCTGAGTATGTTTGTAATCTCCACTTAACTGGATTAGTTGCTGCATAACCATATGGGGCCGCTAATGTTGTTGCACCAATACCAGCAGCTGTTACTAAGCCAGCTTTCTTAATAAAATCACGACGTTTAGTTAAATTAGTTTTTTTAACCATTATTAACCTCCCTTTTATATAAAAGAAATTAACTATAAATTTTGATGTTTGTCTAATGAATTAATAAAAAAAATGAAAAAATTTATCTTTTACTTACGTATTCAGGTAACCAAGTCGCAATTTCTGGGAAAATCATAACTATAGCTAGACCAATACACATAACTATAACAAAAGGTATTATTGATCGATAAATATCAATTAACGAAATTTCTTTAGGAGCCATAGCTCTCATTAAAAAAAGATTGTAACCAAAAGGTGGAGTCATATAAGCTATTTGACAAGTAATTGTATATAAAACCCCATACCAAATCGGATTAAAGCCAAGAGCGATAATAAGAGGTACATAAAGTGGTGCAACAATTACAAGCATTGCTGTATCATCTAAAAACATTCCCATAAAAATATAAGAAATTTGCATCATTATTAAAACTCCCCAAGGGCTTAGATTCCATCTTTCTATAAATAATGATTCGATTGCATTAACTGCACCTATTCCATCAAAAACTGCGCCAAAGCATAATGCTGCAAGTATAATCCACATAAACATACATGAAACACCTAATGTTTTTCGAAGCGTTACTTCAATTATTCTTTTATTTAAATTTTTTTTATACAAGGCAGCTAACGTTGCACCTAAAGCCCCTACAGCTGAACATTCTACGAGACTAGCTATTCCCATTAAAAATAAACCTGTCATTGTAAAAAAAATTGCAAAAGGGATCAAGCCAGCTTTTAATAAAACTAGTTTTTCTTTAAAAGGAATTTGTCGCTCCTCACTAGGAAGAGCAGGTCCAAGATTAGGTTGCAAATGACATCGTATTGCTATGTAAAGTATAAATAAAGTTGCCATCATTAAACCGGGAAGGATTCCTGCCAGCCAAAGTTTGCTTACTGGTTGTCTTGCAATCATTCCATAAAGAACCATGACAACACTAGGTGGAACTAAGATACCAAGCGAACTCCCTGCTTGAACAACTCCTGTTATCATTCTTTTATCATAACCTCGCCGTAACATTTCAGGCAAAGCAATAGTTGCACCTATTGCCATACCTGCAACACTTAATCCATTCATTGCAGAAATAGCAACCATCATTCCCATGGTGCCAATTGCCAAACCTCCTTTAATTCCTCCAAACCAAACATGAAACATTTTATATAGATCATTCGCTATTCCGGACTCTGAAATCATAAAACCCATATAAATAAAGAGTGGCAATGTTAACATTGGATACCATTTAAAAAGTTTCCAAGCAGCTGTATAAGGCATTTCAATTGCCCCATCACCCCATAAAAGTAAAGCTGCTGCAGCTGAAACAAATCCAATGGCTCCAAAAACTCTTTGACCAGTGAGTAACATCAGCATCATTCCTGCAAACATAGTAATTGCGATAGCTTCGTAACTCAAATATTCAGCAATCATTTTATTTTATTTCCTCTAATACGATAAAGATCTTTAAAAAACATTGATAAAGTTTGAAGCAACATTAATAAAATACCAAAAGTCATTAATGATTTTATAGGCCAAACATAAGGTCTCCAAGCAGTAAATAATCTTTGATTAGTCTCAAGAGTATAATTTAAACTTGATATAGATCCATAAAGTAAAGTGATTAAATAAAAAAATAAAAAAATACTTGTGAAAGCATCCATCCTTGCTTTATTTTTTTCAGAAAATTTTGAGTAGAAAAGATCCATTCTTACATGATCATCAGTAATCATTGAGTAACTTCCTCCAAGAATATAGTAAGCAGTAATTACAAACTGTGCCATCTCAATTATCCAAATTAAAGGAAAGTTAATTATATTTCTTGTTACAAAAGATAATATTAGAATAAACATCATAACAAAAACAAGATACATAGTTGCGCGACCAACTTTTTCGCAAACCCAGTCAATCATCAAAACATAATTTTTAATAAAAAGGTGCATAAGATATAAGATAATATAAAGAGAATAATAGATTTATAAGGGTAAATCAAATATAGAATAATAAAAGATTAAAGGATTTAAGTTAAATGAAAATATATCAAAGCTATATTGATGGAAAATGGATGAATAGTTTATCCAATGACATAATTCAGGTAGAGGATCCTGCATCTACCAAAATTATTGGCGAAATTGCCTGCGCAAAAAAAGCTGATGTTGATATTGCTGTTCAAGCTGCAAAAAAATCTTTTGATAATCGTATTTTAGTAGATATGCCAATTCTTGATCGAGCAAAATTAATGCATCGTATTGCAGAAGAAACAAGAAAAATAGCAAAAGAAGGAGGCACTCTTTTATGTTATGAAAATGGTAAACAGATAGCTGCAGGAATAAAAGAATTTAATGATGTAGCAGATATGTTTGATTATTATGCTGGTTTGACTGATAAACTTGAAGGAAAAACTATACCTGTATCAAATGGTGTTTTAGATTATACAGTATTGGAACCCTATGGTGTATCCGCTCATATTATTCCTTGGAACTATCCATTATCAATGCTGGGCCGCTCACTAGCTTGCTCTTTTGCTACAGGAAACTCTACTGTAATTAAAACAGCGGAACTTACTCCTCTATCAGCAACAATTTTTGCAAAAGCAATTGAAAATGCTGATACCCCTCCTGGGTTAATAAATATAATATGTGGTTATGGAAATGAAGCAGGCGCTTATTTAGTTTCTCATCCTGATGTTAATCATGTAGTTTTTACTGGATCGGTTTTAACTGGAAAAAAAATATTGCATATGGCAGCGGACAAAGCTATTCCAGCTATTGTAGAGTTAGGCGGTAAGTCTGCTGGGATTGTTTATCCAGATGCAAATTTAGATGATGTTGTTGAAAGTGCAAGGCATGCAATATTTGGAGTAGCCGGTCAAATCTGTACCGCTATGTCACGTCTTGTAGTTCATAAATCTGTAAAGGATCAGTTACTCACAAAACTTGTTGACCTTAGTAAATCTCTTAAAGTTGGTCCAGGTTATGAAGAAGGAACAGATTTAACTCCTGTAATATCAAATAACCAGTTAGAAAAAGTGGAGGGATATGCAAGATCAGGAATTCAAGCTGGAGCAGAAGCAGTTCATGGAGGAAAAAGATTAGAACGTGAAGGGTATTTTATGGAAGCTACTGTTTTGAATAATGTAAAAAAAGATATGACGGTAGCTAGAGAAGAAATTTTCGGACCAGTATTATCAATTCTAGAGTATCAAGATACTGAAGAGGCAATTAATATAGCAAATGACACTGACTATGGATTAGGTGGAGGTGTTTTTACTCAAGATTTAAATAAAGCAGCTTGGACAGCAAATAAATTACAATCAGGTCAAGTATATGTAAATAAATGGTTCACTGGAAGCCATGCTACTCCTTTTGGGGGATATAAGCAATCAGGCTATAGTCGTGAAAAAGGAGTGGATGCATTAAAGGCCTATCTTCAAGTTAAAAATGTAGGCATAAGCTTAGGTTGATTTAACCAAATCTTTTAGGACTAAATGGACCAATATCAAAATTAGGTTCAGATCCTTTAGCTAATTCATTAATTGCTTTTCCAGTTACAGCTGCTAAAGTCCAACCTATATGTTGATGACCAAAAGCGTACATGACATTTTTATTTTTATTTGATCTTCCAATAATTGGTTTTGAGTCAGGGAGTGTTGGTCTTCTGCCCATCCATATAGATTTAACTTTGCCTAACTGAGGTAAAATTTTTCTTGCTTGGGATTCTATCATATTAACCCTTTGTCTATTAATAGCTTTATCTAATCCTGCAATTTCAATAGTTCCAGAAGCTCTAATTCCATCATCCATTTGAACTAAATAAAAACCTGATTGAGACCAGCCTATTGGACGATTAATTAATTGCTCATCACATTCAAATAAAACATGATAGCCTCTTTCAGTATCCAAAGGAAATTTTTCATCCATCATTTTTGCAAGAGAATTTGACCAAGCACCAGCACATATTACAATTTGATCAAATTTAATTTTTTTATCTTGCAAAATAATCTGAACATTATTTTCACTATTTATAATATTTTTGACATTTTCATTTATAAACTTGCCCCCTCCTTGCAAAAAACTTTCAAAAATTTTTTTGCTTATAGCTAATGGGTTTGTGGTATGCCTAGAACCAATAAATAAATGACCTGAATAATAAACAGAAGCTAAATTAGGTTCTAAATCATAAACCTCACTCTTGTTTAAATCTTTAACATTAATATTATTCTTTTTTCTTAACTGATTTGAATATTCAGAAGATTCGTAAGACTTTTTTGAATCATAAATATATATGTTTTCTTCATTCTTAATATAATTTGAAACATCGACTTCATTAAAAATTTGATCATATGACAATCGAGAGTGATGTAATAAATTAGCTAAAGAAGAAGCTATTTCTTCAACTCTATTTTTTTTACAATTTTTTAAAAATTTAATTGCCCATGGTAAATTTTTAATAACATATAAAAAATCTACTGCGAGAGGTCCATCTTTTCTTAAAAGCATTTGAGGTATTTTATAAAACAAAGAAGGGCTATTGACTGGAACGTTTGCATAATCAGCAAATGTGCAAGCATGACCATAACTCGTCATTGTTCCAGGTAATTCTTTATCTATCAGAGTAACTTTAAAACCTGATTGCTGGAGAAAATAAGAAGTGCAAATACCAACAATACCCGCACCTACTACAGCAATTGTTTTCACAAATACTTTTTAATGAGGAGTAACTCCACGTAACTTTTCTGAACGACGTCTAAGCAATTCAACAGTTGTTAATAATAATATTGATAATACAACCAAACACGTAGCCATACATAATATTACAGGACTTATTTCTTGACGTATACCCGCCCACATTTGTTTAGGAATAGTTAATTGATCTAAACTAGCCATAAACATAACTATAACTACTTCATCAAAAGAGGTTATAAAAGCAAATAAAGCTCCAGATATTACTCCAGGTAAAATTAAAGGCATTATTATCTTAAAAAAAGTTCTCATAGGTTTTGCTCCCAAACTTTGTGAGGCTTTTATCATATTCGTATCAAAACCAACTAAAGTAGCAGTAACTGTTATGACAACAAATGGAGTTGCAAGTGCTACATGTGCAAGAATTACTCCAGTAAATGTATAAACAAGATTAATTCTAGCGTAAAAAAAGAACATTCCTGCAGCTGTAATTATTAAAGGGACAATCATTGGAGATATAAGTATTGCCATTATTATTCCTTTAAATGGCATATGCGGTCTGCTAAGACCTAATGCTGCTAAAGTACCAAGAGTTGTTGCAATAATTGTTGCTGTTATTCCAATAAAGAAACTATTAATTGTTCCTGTCATCCATTTAGTAGAACACGGAACTGTTGATGAAACTACATCGGCACTACAATTTCCAATCATATTTTTATACCATCTAAGTGACCAAGCATCAGGATCTGGTGGCCATGAAAGCATGCCTTCAGTAAAAAGCATAAAAGGAGAAACACTGAATGAAATTGGGACAATTGCAATTAATGGAGCAACAAGAAAAAAGAAAACTACACCACAAAAAAATAGATAAGCGTAGTAATAAGTTCTTTGTACTGGTGTTGCGTAACTTGGTAATGCCATAATTATCCTAATTTAATGTTATCTATGCCAACAATTTTATTATAAAGCCAATAAAAGATTAGCATTATTCCAAGAAGTATTGCTCCAAGAGCTGCACATAACCCCCAGTTAAGAGTAGTTTTAAGATGATACGCAATCCAACTACCAATTAACTTACCATCTTTTCCACCCACTAACTCAGGAGTAATAAAATATCCAATTGCTAAAACAAATACTAGTAATCCGCCTGCACTCATGCCTGGTATAGTTTGAGGTAAATAAACTCTCCAAAAAGCTGTTGCCGGTTTAGCTCCTAAATTTTGTGCTGCTCTCATATGACTTTTAGGAATTACTCTCATTACACTGTATAGAGGAAGTATCATAAAAGGTAACAGTATTTGAGTCATAGCAATAAGCGTCCCAGTTTCATTATAAACCATCTGAATTCTTCCCTCATCGCTTAAAACACCAAGCCATACTAATACCCCATTAATAACACCTTTTTGCTGAAGCATCACAATCCAGGCTGTAGTTCTCACAAGTAATGAAGTCCAAAAAGGGAGTAATACAAAAATCATTAAAAGATTACTGTAACGCAAAGGTAAATTAGCAAGTAAATGTGCAACAGGAAAACCTAAAACTAAACAAAAAAATGTGACATAGACACTTACTTTAAATGTTTTAATCCATGTCTGAACATAAATTCTTCTATCTTCGTCTTGTTGAATAACATTTTGATTTTGGTCAAAAGTTCTATCAAGAGCATTCAAATAATATATTGAAGTTTGTGTATTCACCATTTGAGCCATTGAATACCAAAAGGTTGGATCACCCCAATCCTTATTAATTTCTATTAATGTTGTTTTATATGATTCAGGAATTTCTCCTTTTTTTTTCATTTTTTTTATTTGTCTTGATGTTTTCTTTATTAAACTCTTCCAACCAGATTTAGAGTAATTCATTCTAGTTAATGCTCTACCAATTTTAATTTTATCTCCAGTTGCTAACTCTTCAAACAGAGTTTTATAAACTTCTTCAGGTGGGAGTTCATCTTTAAGCTTATCCCATTTTTTATATTCTTTAAATGTTTTAGGAAAAACAGTATTTATTTGACTATCATCAACACTTCGTATTAGCATATCACCAATCGGCATTACAAAAGTAACAATAATAAATAGCAATAAAGGAAAAACTAAAAGAAATGCTCTAATCTTATTTTTTCTCTCAGCTTTTTTTAAGCTTTGCTTTAATGGCACACCATCAGTAGTAAGTAATTGTGCAGTACTAATAATAACCTCCCAAAATAAAAAGGCGAGATAAATATCTCGCCTTTAAATTAAATTAATACAATTAGATTATCAAGCTTAGTTACCCATCCAAGCTGAATAACGTTCATTAATTTCTGCTCCATAATCAGACCACCATTGTGGATCACTTACGATAGAAACTTTTAAACGCTCAGGCGTGTTAGGCATATGAGGCATGATTTCTTGTCCGCCAGGCCCAAATGGTTCTCCAGCTTTAATAATTGGAATACCAGATGCTCTCATTGGTCCATATGTAATATATTTAGCTTGCTCAGCTTGTGCTTCAGGAGTTGTTGCATGAATCATAAAATCAATTGCAGCATCTCTATTTGGAGCACCTTGCAATAAACATAAATATTCTTGGTCTAGAACTTGACCTTCCCAAATATATTCAAAGTTTTCGCCTTCTGCTAAGTTAGCAGCGCCTACTCGACCATTATAAGCGATAGCCATTACAACTTCTCCACTTTTAACTAATTCAAGTGGTTTTGAACCTGAAGACCAGAATACAACGTGATCTTTAATTGTATCCATTTTTGCAAAAGCTCTATCTATAGCACCTGCTTGGTTAGCTAAAACGTGAGGTACTGCTGTAGGTTTAACACCATCTGCAACCATAGCTTTTTCAATCACACCAGTTGCCCATGTATGAATTCCTCTTTTTCCTGGAAATTTTTCCACATCAAAGAAGTCAGCCATGCTACTTGGTTTATCGCCAGGAAAAGCATCAGGATCAAAGAATACAACGTAAGTCCAGAAAATTTGTGGAGCACAACAGTCCCAAGCTGAATGATATTCAAGCCCATTGTTTTCCATATCTTGTTGCATTGTTTCTCCGTCAGGTCCTTTAGAAAAATTAGCCATGTCGCCACTTGCTGTAAGATCTTCAAATAATCCTTCATCACAACCAGTGATTGCATCCGATGGCAAAACATCTACGATATCCCAAGCTACACTTCCACTTTCAACCTGAGCTCTAACTTCACCTAAACCACCATTGTAGTTTTCGAATTGAATTGAACCCGGATCTGAATACGTGTCAGCATATGCTTTTTGTTGACTTTCTGTATAAGCGCCACCCCATGAAGCAACTGTAACTGCCTTAGCAGAAAAAGATGCAACTACGAAAGATGCTAACAAGAAAAATTTAAGTAATTTTGACATATGTTTCCTCCTGTTTAAATTAATTAATTTAAGATTTTATGTCCTTATATGTTTTACTCTTTAACATGTAGAAATTTTAAAAAAAAGAGCAAAAATAGGCAGATTTTAGTAATTTTATGAATTTGGTATATCTAAAGCCCTAATATCATCAGGATTCCAATTTAATTTTATAGAATCACCCTCACTATAATTAAAAGATCCCTCATTTGGAACTTTAACAATAAATTCTGAATTTCCACAAACATCAAGTCTTACTCTAATATGATCACCTAAATAAATCAGTTCATTAACCTTACCAGTAAAAACATTTTCTCCATCTCCCTCAGATCCTAATGAAACTCTTTCAGGACGAACAGAAAGTTGAGTTTTATCTCCAACATTGCCAACATTAATTTTAAGAGCTTTGACTATTCCTGCACCATTTTCTAATTCAACAGTACAATAGTTATTATCCATTTCTTTTATTAAGCCTGTCATTCTATTATTTTCACCAATAAATTGAGCAACAAAAGAATTTTCAGGTTTCTCATATAATATATCTGGAGTTGATAATTGCTGAACTATGCCATCATTAAAAACAGCAATTCTATTTGACATTGTTAGAGCTTCACTTTGATCATGCGTAACATAAACAACTGTTATTCCTATCCTGTCATGAATATGTTTAATTTCATATTGCATTTGTTCACGCAAATTTTTATCTAATGCTCCTAAAGGTTCGTCCATTAAAACCAACCTTGGTTCAAATACAAGCGCCCTTGCTAAAGCTACTCTCTGTTGTTGACCACCTGACAATTGTGCTGGAAATCTAGTCGCAAATTCACCGAGCTCAACCATATCTAAAACTTTTTTTACTTTTTCCTGTGAATCAGATTTAGACATTTTTCTAACTTCTAAAGGAAAGGCCAAATTTTCTTGAACAGACATATGAGGAAACAACGCATAGTTTTGGAAAACCATACCAATTTCCCTTTCATACGGAGGAATTTTACTAATTGGCTTTTCTTGTAAAAATATTTCTCCATTTGTAGGAGTTTCGAAACCTGCTAACATCATTAGAGTTGTAGTCTTCCCGGAACCAGAGGGCCCTAACATTGTTACAAACTCTCCTTTAGCAATATCTAAATTAAGATTTTTAACAACAAGTACCTCTCCATCGTAACTTTTATCAATTTTTTCAAATTTTACGAAAGCTTGTTCAGTTGATGTCACAAAAAATTCCTTTATAAAAATGTTAATTATGAGTTATTTAAGTGATCAAAGAATGTCAAGTTTAGATTAAGTTGAAAATCAAAGAAAACAAGATATCAACCTATTATGTATTCTATAGTAGGAACTTTATGTGCAATTGGAGCAGGTATTTTTTTTGGCTTTATCGGACCAATTACTAAAATTTCTTATAATTTAGGGGCTAGTGTTGGACTTGCTATTATCCTAAGATACATCATAGCTTCATTTTTAATCATTCCTGCAATAATAATAAATAAGCCGTCTATAAAAATGTATAAATCTAATATTTGGATGTTTTTACTTTTTACTTCTGGTTCTATTCTTTTAACTTCAGGACTTTTGCTATCAGTTAAACATATACCTGTAAGTCTTGCGATTTTGATTTTTTGTACTTATCCTATAATTGTTTTAATATCTTCAATATTATTTGATAAAGAAAAAATAGACTTCAGTATTAAATTAACTTTTTTAATTGCTTTCTTAGGGCTATTTTTAGCTTTAGGCCCTTCTTTTGAGAATTTAAATTTTATTGGTGTAATATCTGCATTTATTGCCTCAATTGGTGCTACTACTTTAATCATTGTTAATCAAAAAATGTCAAATAAGAACATAAGTGCGATACATATAAACGCTTTTACTAATTTTTTTAATTCTATTTTCTTTATTCTATTAATAGGTATTTTTTTTGAAATTAATTTAAATATTAGTTTGAAAGCTTGGTTAATAATTTTAATTCCTTCATTTTGTTACGCTGTAGCTTTTTTTTTACAATTATCTGCTATAGAAAAAATAGGTCAATCAAAAACTGCTTTATTTTTATATATGGAGCCTGTCGTTACAATTTTAGGAGCTACAATTTTATTAAATGAAACCCTTAATTTTTACCAATCTATAGGAGCCATCATTGTAATAAGTAGTATTATCTATGCTACATACCATACAAATAAAATTAGAAATGTAATTTCATAAACTCTAGCCAATTTTCTCCTAGAACTTTAAAAACATCTTTTTCTTTTATTCCACTTTTAATCATACCTTGGTATAAATTTTTAAAATCACTTCCTTTTTTAAACCAAGTTGGTTGCTCGGGCCATGTTAAACTTTTGTTTTTTGATTCACCATAATCAATTTTTTTTGTCCATTTACCATTTCTCATCCACATAACTACTTCATCTGACCAATTACTACACAAATCAGAACCTATGCCTATATGATCCACACCTATTAAGTTTATTAATTTTTTTATCATTAAAGAAAAATCTTCTAAAGAGCACTTACTTAAATTTTTTAAATGAAATGGATATAAGCTTAATCCAATAAAGCCATTTTTATTTACTAATTTTAATAAAACATCATCATCAATATTTCTGACAGCTTTATGAAAGAAATTAGGATTGGCGTGTGATATTGCAACTGGTTTAGATGAAAATTCTATAGCATCAATACTTGTTTGCTTTCCAGCATGACTTAAATCTATTATCATATTTAATCTATTCATTTCTTCAATAACTTCTTTACCAAAACGACTTAATCCTGAATCTTTTGGCTCAAAGCATCCGCCTCCAAGAGGAGTTTGATTATTGTAAGTTAGTTGCATAAATCGTAAACCTTTATTGAAAAATTTTTCTAATAAAAAAATATCATTTGCAATTGGTGCGGAGTTTTGAAATCCATATATAAAAGCTACTTTATTGTTATTTTTGCAATCTAAAATATCTTTAGTAGACTTTGCGTGAAAAATAATATCTTTATTTTCAAAAAATAATTGTTCCATTTCTTTGATTTTTTTGAAAGATTCTTCAGTATTTTCCCAATATACTAAAGTAGAATGAACTGCTGTAATTCCTCCTTTCCATAAATCTTCAAGGATTTCCCTATTCCAATTACAATATTCTAATCCATCAATAAATATTTGATCTTTAAATGGGCTTGTCATAATTTATTTAATCACAATACTAATGAATTTATTATATTTCACTATATATATTTATATATGATAAAATCAGCTTCACTAAATAATTCTATGTCTAATATGACCTTGGATAAAATGGGCTCAAGATATCCATCTAGACTAAGTTTTTCAAGAAGTATGCTTCGAACTATGATCAAAGAGAATTGGAAAGTAACAAGATCTAAGTTTGAGCTTGATAAAGAGGGGTATGGAACAGCTATTTATGAAGTAAACACACCTAAAGAAATATATTCAGTTGTTTGTTTCTCGCAGTATTTAGCTGATGAAGAAAGAAGTGATAGAGTAATTGCTGAAAAGTGGGATACTGCTTACACTCTCCATATAGGAAAGATAGATGATAATGAATTAAAAAGATTAAAAAAGAATATACCATTACAAGAAGCTGGTAGAAACTCACCAAGAGAACTTATTCTAAGCAGAGCTAATAAAAGTATTCGTTTATTTAAAAAAATTGCTGAATGTCTATCTAATGGTAAGCAACCAAAAATTGAAGATATTAATAATGTAGGTTATTTATTGCGAACTACAGCGGTATATGGAAGTGGTAAGTTTGGTCTTTCAGATTTTGTAAGAACAAAACATTCTACAATATTTGATCAGCCTTTTAGAGCAGAAATGTTAGCTGTTTACCTAATAAGAGAATTTAGTGTTGATCTTGTTGAACACGTCGCCTATCACTTAAATCCCCCAAAAGCGGTTAAACTTAATAAAAAAATAAAACAACATTTAGGTATAGGCAATTCTACAGGCCTTGGTATGGCACCTTTTATAATTAAACATCCAAAACTAGTTCATAAATGGATGAGTCAATATTATTTAGCAATAGAAAAAATCACCGATCAAGAATGTATAACAAAAGAAAAATTAAATAGTTTTATAAATCTTTTAAAAAAAGCAAAAGATTATCTTGGTGAGGTTCTCACTACAGATGAAAACCAGAAAAAGAAAAACAAAGAATCTTTATTGGATATGAAAAAAATTATTTCATATTGTAAAAATTTAAAGATTGACAAAGATAATAGTTGGAAAACTATACTTAGTTTTGCATTTAAAGAAGTCAGTTATGATGCTCAAGAAATAATCCAAGTACAATTAATTGAACTGTATCCAAGTATCGTAGATCCATTGGCTGAAGATATGTCAAAATCTGATGATATGCAATTAGACGTTAGAGAGCCTATATCTTCACTAATTGCCTATATAAAAGATAATTACAAATGGGCTATAGATATAGATTTTTCTATAAAAGAAAATTTTTATTTGTTTTGGTATATTTCTGAGGAAAAATTAGAACCCCGACTTGGTGAAAGATTTAATGAAAATGGATCTGAATTAGAACAACCACTGGGTATAGGAAAAATGACACATGAGTTATATAATTTTTTACTTAATAAAAAAGAAGTATATAATTATAATGTAGCAAAGTTTTTACTTCTTTATCCTCAATTTAGAGGAATAATAAGACG
>MDSV01121534.1_pt1 | contig 13421 bp, 11 predicted proteins | sample 810851 | NCBI WGS metagenome assembly MDSV01 (sample SAMN05326640, study PRJNA326480) | marine metagenome | isolation source: seawater | place: Atlantic Ocean: North East | collected 2012 | reverse complement strand
TTTATAAAATGTGTTTTAATTCAAATGAAAAAGTTTTAGCAATTGGAGATAATTTAAGAACTGATATTAAAGGAGCTAATAATCTAAACATATATTGCATATTTATATCTGAAGGCGTTCATAGAGCCGAGTACAATGATACCTCAGAACTTGACACTCTTTTAAAAAAATACAAAGTAAAAGCAAATTTTTTTCAAAGAGAACTTAAGTGGTAATGAAAATTTATAAAAACGCAAATATAAACAAGAAACATCGAGAAGGTGTGATAGCCATAGGTAACTTTGATGGACTGCATCTTGGTCATCAAAAAGTTATCAGTGAGGCAAAACAAAAAGCAAAAAAATATAAATTACCTTTTGGTGTAATGACTTTTGAACCAGTTCCAATAATGTTTTTTAGTAAAAAAGCAAAAGATCATAGAATAAATTCACTTCAACAAAAAAAAACTCAACTTAAAAAATTAAAATTAGATTTTTTAATAATAATTAAATTTAACAAAAGATTTTCATCCTACTTAGCTGAAGAATTCATAGAAAAAATTATCTATAAAAAAACTAAATGCAGGTATTTGTACGTCAGTAGAAATTTTAAATTTGGTTTTAAACGTCAAGGTAATATTCAAACTTTGAAAAAATTCGAAAAAAAATTTGATTATAAGAACATTATAACAAATCCTTACAAAAAAAATAATAAAACTATATCTTCGACATTTATTAGAAAAAAAATACGAACTGGAAAAATTAAGTTAGTAAACGAATTATTAAATCGCAATTGGTGTGTTCAAGGGAAAGTTATCAAAGGAAATAAAAGAGGGAGCAAAATAGGTTTTCCTACATGTAACATGAGTCTCAATAGTTATGTGGTTCCCAAATTAGGAGTTTATGCTGTAAAAGTTATCACAGACACTTTTAGTAAAAATGGTGTAGCAAATATAGGATATAGACCAACATTTAATGGACAAAGTTTGTTATTAGAAACAAATATATTTGGAATTAATAAAAATTTATATAATAAAGTAATTAACGTAAGTTTTAAAAAATTTATAAGACCTGAAAAAAAATTTAAGAATTTTGAATATTTAAAAAAACAAATAAAAATTGATATAAAGCAAGCAAAAAATTAAAATGTCTAAAGATACTTTGCATTTACCCAAAACAGCTTTTTCTATGAAAGCAAGCCTTCCAACTAAAGAGCCTGAAATTTTAAAAAAATGGGAAAAAGACAAAATTTTTGAAAAACTTAGAAAAAACTCCAAAGGTAAAGAGAAGTTTATTTTACACGACGGTCCTCCATACGCAAATGGACATATACATATGGGAACTGCACTTAATAAAATTTTAAAAGATATAATTATTCGTTTCCATCAAATGAATGGCAAGGACTCTGTCTACGTACCAGGGTGGGATTGCCACGGGTTACCTATCGAGTGGAAAATTGAAGAACAATACAAGAAAAAGAAAAAAAATAAGGATGAAGTTCCTATAAAAGATTTTAGACAGGAGTGCAGAGAGTTTGCAAAAAGTTGGATTGATGTGCATATCAAAGAGTTTAAGCGATTAGGTGTAGTAGGAGACTTCGAAAATTATTATTCTACTATGAGTTATGAAGCAGAAGCTCAAATAGTAAGAGAATTAGGTAAATTTCTTTTAAACGGGAGTTTATACCAAGGCTTTAAACCAGTTTTGTGGTCAACAGTTGAAAAAACAGCTTTAGCCGATGCAGAAGTTGAATACCTGGATCATACGTCAAATACAATATATGCAGCTTTTAAGATTAAAAAAACAAATAAAGATTTTCTAAAAGACGCTAGTATCATTATCTGGACGACAACACCATGGACTATACCTGCAAATAAAGCTTTAGCATTTAACAGCAATATCGAATACTCAGTTTTAGAAATTGAAGAACTTGAACATTTTAAAGAAAAAAAAATTGTAGTCGCAAAAAATCTTATCGACTCAATTTCTAAAGAATGTGGCATAAAAAATTTTAAAGAGTTAAAAACATTTAAAGGATTTGAATTTAAAGGAACTCTTTGCAGCCATCCATTTATCAAAATGAATTTTGATAATGATATACCTATGTTAGAAGCTCAATTTGTAAATTTAGATCAAGGGACTGGAATTGTTCATTGTGCTCCAAGCCATGGTCCGGATGATTTTAACTTATGTTTAAAAAATAATATACCTTCTCTTTACACAGTAGACAACTCAGGTCTTTACACTAAAGAAATACCTTATTTTACTAGTACTCATATATTTAAAGCGGATCCAATTATAATAGATAAGTTAAAAGAACAAAAAAAATTACTTAAAAATGATAAACTTAGTCACAGCTATCCTCATTCATGGAGATCCAAAGCACCATTAATTTATAGAGCAACTCCTCAATGGTTTATTTCAATGAAAAAAAATGATCTTAGAAGTAAAGCTATTAAAGCAATTAATGATACAGTTTTTTATCCAGAAAAAGGTAAGGATCGATTGTTATCTATGGTAGAAGGGCGACCAGATTGGTGCGTTTCGAGGCAAAGAGTTTGGGGAGTCCCTTTACCTATATTTATAAATAAAAAAACTAAAGAACCTCTAAGAGATCAAAAAGTAATAGATAGGATAGCATCCATTTACGAAAAACAAGGATCAGACTGTTGGTTTACAGATGATCCAAAAGTTTTTTTAGGTCAAGAGTATAATACAGCTGATTACAAAAAACTTAATGATATCGTTGAGGTTTGGTTTGATAGTGGTTCAACACATAGCTTCGTCTTAGAAAAAAGAAAAGATTTAAAGTGGCCTGCTGACATGTATCTAGAGGGGTCTGATCAACATAGGGGCTGGTTTCATTCTTCTTTATTAGAGTCTTGCGGCACCAGAGGCAAAGCTCCATTTGAAAGCATTCTATCTCATGGCTTTGTCGTAGATGGCAAAGGAATGAAAATGTCAAAATCAATGGGTAATGTAATTTCACCAGAAGATATTTTGAAGAACTTCGGAGCAGATATTTTAAGAGTTTGGGTTGCCTCTTCTGATTATGCGGAAGATTTAAGAATAGATAAAAGCATTTTAACTCAACACGCAGAGTCTTATAGAAAAATTAGAAATACCTTTAGGTTTATGCTTGGCAATTTAAAAGATAATTTTCAAAAGCAAGATCTCGAAAAGATAAAAATTGATGATTTTGATGAATTAGAGCAGTATATCTTGCATAAGCTTTTTGTAATAAGTAAATCTGTAGAAGAAAATCTTAAAAGTTATAATTTTCACAAATTATATAAAGAATTATTAAATTTTTGCTCATTAGATCTCTCTTCATTCTATTTCGACATAAGGAAAGATATACTCTACTGCGATAAGATAAACTCAAAAAAAAGGAAAGACTGTGTGACAGTTTTAAATATAATTTTAGAAAGCCTACTTAAATGGTTTGCTCCAATTTTGGTCTTCACTACAGATGAAATATATAGTTTGATAAACAAAAAAAAAGAAAGCATTCATGAAAATTATTTTGTAAAAATTCCTAAGCATTGGCAAAATATTAATCTTAATGAGAAATGGTCAAAATTATTTAAAATTAAACAGGAGGCTAATATAGCTATCGAAGAAAAAAGATCTAACAAAGAAATCGGCTCAAGTCTTGAGGCCGAAATACAATTAATTGTAAATAATGAAGTTTTTAAGTTATTAGAAGGAATAAATTTAGCTGAATATTTTATTACCTCAAAGGCAGAAAAATTAAAATCAGAAGATCAAAGTGATATAAGAATTGAAGTTAAAAAAGCTTCTGGCACTAAATGCCCAAGGTGTTGGAAAATTTTAGAGAGCGAATGTTCCAGATGCTCGGAAGTGATGTCAACGAATTAAATGAACCATATTAATGAAATTAGCAATATTAAAGATTTAGTATTAAAAAAAGAAAATATTTTTTTTATAATATTTATAATAGCTATTTTCATTTTAGACAGATTATCAAAAATAAAAATTCTTAATGAATTTAATGATAGGGTTTACTTTATAAATGATTTTATCAATTTAGATTTAATTTGGAATATTGGTATTGGTTTTGGTTTTTTAAGTAGCGAGATATCTTTATTTTACAACTCAATAACAGTAGTTATTGGATTAGTAATATTAATTTTACTATTTTTCAGCATCAAATCTGAGATATTTGATAAATTAATTTTTTCAATCATTATAGGCGGTGCTTGTGGGAATTTTTATGACAGATTAATTTACAATGCAGTACCGGATTTTATAGACTTACATTATAATAATTTCCACTGGTTTACTTTTAATGTTGCAGATATATTTATAACAATAGGAATTTTAATATTTTTAATTAAAAATTTTTTTACTAAAAATTAATAAATGAAAAATATAAATTTATTATTAATTACTTTTTTTCTTTTACACTCGTGTGGAGGATTTAAAGAAGCTGGAAAAGTTTTGAGAAATGAAAAAATTAGAACGACTGATGAATTTTTAATAAAAAAACAAGAACCACTTGTTTTACCACCAGATTACAAAGAAATACCTAAACCAGACAGTTTATCTAAAAGAGAGATTGATGATAAAAAAAGAATTAAAGATATCCTTAAAAATCAAAATATTGAAAACAAAAAGAAAAAAGGAAGTACAACTTCTGTTGAACAAACAATAATAGATAAAATACGCTAGTGAAAAAAAAAGATTTACTTATAACAAATAATATAAAAGATAAATATTATAAAAAAAAACTCATACAAAAATATTCAAAATCTTTTAAAGGAGTAATATCAGACTTAAAGCTTGATATTTTGAATTCTAAAAAAACTTTAAACATATTAGATAAAAAATTTAAAATAAATTTTAAAATTAAAGATCTGGAAAAATTTAAAAAATTCAAATCTATTGTATTAATTGGAATGGGAGGATCTATTTTAGGTGCAGAAGCAATAAATAACTTTTTAGAAAAAAAAATAAAAAAAAAAATATTTTTTTTAGATGATATAAATCAAGAAAAAATTTTTAAATTGAAAAAGATTAAAAACTTTAATAAATCGCTTTTTTTAATAATTTCTAAGTCGGGGAATACGATTGAGACAATTTCTAATCTTTTTTCTTTAAATATAATAAAGAAAAACTCAAAAAACTTAATTTTTATTTCTGAGAAAAAAAATAATTTCATTACTAATCTGGTTAAAGATTTAAATTTATTTTATATAGAACATAAAAATTTTATTGGTGGCAGATTTTCAGTGCTATCTGAAGTGGGTCTTATACCTGGCTATCTAATGGGCATTGATATTAAGAAGCTCAGAGCTAAAATTCAAACTTATTTAAAAGGAAAAGAAGCGTCAATTTTAAAGGAAAATTCAATTAAATTAGCAAGTCTTTACTCCTCAAAAAAATTGAATAATATTATTTTTATAAATTATGCTCCAGAACTCGAAAAATTTTTATTTTGGAGTCAGCAACTGATTGCTGAGAGTTTAGGAAAAAAAAATAAGGGATTTCTACCTATAATTTCTAATACACCAAAAGATCACCATAGTTTACTACAACTTTATTTAGATGGTCCAAAAGATAAATTATTTTATGTATTTAGCATTAATTTAAATTCTAAGGAAAAACTTAAGATAAAAAAAATCACTAAATTAAGCAACTTTTTAGATCAAAAAACTTTGAGCTGTATTAAATCTGCACAAAAAAATGCTTTAATCGAAACTTTTAAAAAAAAACAAATTCCATTTCGAGAGTTTAAAATAAATCAAATTAATGAGCAGACACTTGGAAAACTTTTTTCTTATTTTATTTTAGAGACAATTATTGTTGGCAAATTAAATAATATTGACCCTTATAATCAGCCTGCCGTAGAACAGGTAAAAGTACTTACAAAAAAACTTCTTAGTTAAAAAAAAGCAAATGTAACTTTTGACCTACCGTACTTTTTAACATCAATAATATTGATATAATTCTCCAAAGTATCTTTTGTTTTATTATCTCTATGAATTATAATAATATTTTTTCGAGTATATATTCTATTTTTTTTAATCAAGCTAAAAATCTCTACAAAATTTTTGTTAATAAACGGCGGATCAAAAAAAAAAATATTATATTTTTCTTTTTTATCTTTTAAGATATTTTCTATTTTATTATTATAAATTATTGTTTTTTCTAAAATATTAAGTTTCATTAAGTTTTCTTTTAAAATATTTACAGCATTTTTATCTTGTTCAATGAAGGTGACTTTTTTAGCTCCTCTGGATAAGCATTCAATTCCAAAAGAACCGACTCCGGAATATAAATCCAAAATATTTGATTGTTCTATATTTACATCTATAAATTTGGAATGTTTTAATATATTAAAAATATTTTCCCTAACAGCATCTTTTAGAGGTCTAGTTACAAAATTTTTTAGATAGTAAATCGGCCTTCCTTTTAAAGAACCAGCAATCACTCTCATTTTAATTAATTACTCTCCATCCAATATCTTTTCTAAAAAAACCTTTCTTCCAATTAATCTTTTTAATAATTGAAATAATTTTTTTTCTGATTTTCATATAATTGTTGCCAACAGATGTAATATTTAAAACTCTTCCTCCATTTGAAAATAGCGTACCATTTGTCAATTTTGTACCCGCATGATAAATAAAATCATTTTTTGATAGTTTAATTTTGTCAAAATTTTTAATTTTTCTATTAATCTTATATTTTCCTGGATATCCCTTTGAACATAAAACAATTGTCATGCTTTTTTCTTTTCTCCACTCAATTTTTATTTTTTTTAATTTATTATTCACAGAATTTAAAACTATTTTTATTAAATCCGTTTTTAATCTAGGTAAAATTACTTGGCATTCGGGGTCTCCCATTCTTATATTGTATTCAATAAGATACGGATCATTATTTTTAATCATTAATCCGACATACAAAAATCCTGTATAAGAGTTTCCACTTTGTCTTAGTGCTAATAAAGTTGGTTTAACGATCTTATTAATTATTTTTTTTTCAACTATTTTATTTACTATTGGTGCGGGTGAGTAAGCACCCATACCCCCAGTGTTAGGTCCTTTTTCTTTTTCATAAACTCTTTTATGATCTTGAGCAGTTCCAAAAAATTGAAAATTATTTTTATCAACAACTAGAAAAAAACTAGCTTCCTCACCTACTAAAAATTCTTCTAATACGAGTTTTTTTGAAGATTTGAATTTTCCTTTAAATATATCTAATGAAATATCTAATACCTGGTCTTTGTTTTTACAAATTGTAACGCCTTTACCAGACGCCAAACCATCGGCTTTAACAACCACTGGAAATTTGCATTTATTAAGAAATTTAATTACATCTCCTTTGTTTACACATACTTTAAATCTTGCTGTAGGAATTTTATGTTTTAAACATAAATTTTTCATAAATGCTTTTGATCCTTCTAATTTGGAGGCATATTTATTTGGTCCAAATACCTTGATTTTATTTTTTTTTAAAAAATTAACTATTCCTTTTACTAGAGGTTCCTCTGGCCCAACTATGACTAAGTCGATTTTGTGTAATTTAATAAGCGATAAGATCTTATTAAAGTTTAAAATATCAACGTTTATATTTATTGCTAATTTTGAGGTTCCAGCGTTACCAGGAAAGCATACTATTTTACTTACTAATTTTGACCCGTGGATTTTTTTACATAAAGCATGCTCTCTTCCACCACTTCCAATTAATCCAATATTCATGTTTAGATATTTACTATATAATTTATTGATGAGTAAAAAAAAAGCTAAACTTAATTTTAAACACAACTATTTTGAAATTATCGAAGAGGGTGATTATGTTCTTTGCGCCATATCTGGAAAAAAGATTTTATTGAGTAATTTAAGTTACTGGAATGTTGATTTACAAGAGGCATATTTTTCTCCAGTCGAGGTTCACAAAAGGCTTAAAAGTAACAAAGATTAAACTAGTTTATTTCCATCTATTATGCGTCCAAATCCATTGATCAGGATTTTTTTCGATCATTCTCTCAAGAATCTTATTTAATTCTATTGTAATTTCTAATTTATTTTTAAAATTTTTTGAATTTAATTCTTCTTGAAACTCAATTATAAATTTATCATTCTTTTTTCTTTTTATAAAAACAGGAATAATTGATAAATGAAATTTTTCAGCGAGTTGAGCAGGCAAAGTTGTTGTAAGGGCTTCTTCGTTGAAAAGTTTTATTCTTTCACCCTCACTTACACGCTGATCAATCATCAAAGCTATACTATGTTTATTTTTTATAAATTTTATTGCTTCTCTTACACCAGATACTCCTTTTTTAATTTGATTTTTACAAATATATTTTTTTCTCAAGTGTTCCATAAAAGGATTTAAAAAAAAATTGTTTAATGGCCTGTAAATAGTTGCTAATTCAATATTTTTCTTTGTCATTTCCATTGACATCAATTCGAAATTTGCAAAATGCCCAGATATAAATATTAGGGGTTTTTCACTAGATAAATGTAAAATTCTTTCTAAACCTATTATCTCTACATGGGAGTTAGAATTTCTTAAATGATCTAAAAAAATATACTCTATAAATGTCATACCATAATTTTTCCACATATTACTTATAATTTCCTTTTTTCTTGAAGAGTCCATCTTGCTATTAAAATTTTTTAGATTATTTGAAATTATTTTCTTAGATTTAAAAAAAGGTCCAATAGTTGAAAAAATAAATGAAAATAGTATTCTTCCTAACTTTAAACCTAAAACTCGAGCTATTAAAAAGAATATATATATAAAAATTGCTTGAAAAAAATAAATTAAATTTTTAATCATAAATTTCTTTTATCTTATTAAGTAGTTTTTCTTTTTTTTCTATTTCTAGTGTCAATTTCAGATATTGAAATTTACTTTTATTAAATTCTTTAATTTTATAATAATCTTTTTCTGTCATTAAAATCTGATAATTTTTCTCTTTGGCTAGGTTTAAAATATTTTCCATTTCTTTGTTTGTAAAATTATAATGGTCAGGGTAAACCATTTTTTTTTTTATAACTAAACCATTGTTTTCAACTAATCGAAAAAAATTCTCAGGGTTTCCAATGCCGGCTATAGCTAGTATTTCTTTACCTTTAAACTGGTCTATATTGATAGGTTTATAATATGAATAAAAAATATCTAGATTTTGATTTATTTTTAAAATTTTTTTTTCAAATTCAAGGTCTTTTTCTCCATTTATGATAATAATATTCGCTTCGACCAATGATTGCAAACTATCTCTTAGTGGACCTGCCGGCAGAATTAATCCATTTCCAATCAACTGATTTTGATTAAAACAAACTATATTTAATTTTTTTTTTATTGAATAATCTTGAAAACCATCATCTAATATAACTGTATCAAAGTTTGACAGCTCAGCTTTTTTTATGGCTTCTATTCTATTATTTGCTGTGATTAATTGATTGAAATGTTCTTTTATTAATCGGTACTCATCCTCATGTGACTTGTAAAATTTTCTTATTATGACTGGTTTCTTTTTAATTCTTAAAAGATTATTGGCTAAAAAAATTGCAAAAGGAGTTTTTCCTGTGCCACCAACGTATATATTTCCAACACAAATAACTGAAATTTTAAATTTAATAGATTTAATAAGTTTCTTTTTTAAAAAAATAATTAATATTGTGACTAAAGTAAATGGATATAGAAAAAAAGATAAATAACCTTTATTTTTATCCCAAAATTTTGGTTTTAGTATTTTCATTGATTAAATATTTTTCAATTATGTTTATTGTATTAGTTAAAGTTTCCTGACTATAATTTTCAATTATTTTTGAGAATTTATCCTCGTCTGACTTAGGAGACAATAAATCATTTTCAATATAGTTCGATAAATTAATATAATTGTTGACCTGTTTTGAAATATTGTGTTCACCTAATATGTTGTAAATTTCCTTAAAGTTGTAGACGTAAGGACCGTGATAAATTTTACAACCTAAATTTGCAGCATCCAAAGGATTTTGACCACCCTGATGCTTTAATTTCTCTAATATTGATTTTCCTATAAAAACGCTTTTAACATATTTATAATAATTTTGTAAAATGCCAAAAGAGTTTAAAATTAATACTTCCTTATCTAAAGAAATAATTTCATTATGATTTAAAATTTGACAGCGAAGATTATTTTTTTCACAGAGAGATTTTATTTCATCAACTCTCTCAATATGTCTAGGAGCAATAATAGTTTTGATGTTATAAATTTTTTTTTTGAGTTCTTTATGAGTATTTATACAAAAATTATCTTCTCCTGCATGAGTACTTGCTGCAAGCCAAAATTTATTATTTAATAAAATTTTTTCATTACCATTTTGTATTAATTGATTATTTGCTCTTTTAATAAGTTTTATATTTCCGTAAAAAAATATATTGTTTGCTCCAAGTTTACTTAAATAATTTTTTGTTTCCAAATTAGAAGACAAGCAGATATTGATTTTACTAAAAATATTTTTTGCACTTTTTGGAAACATCATCCATCTTGAAAAACTTTTTGAAGTAATTCTAGCATTTATCAAAGCAATTGGGATTTTTTTTCTAGAGACATTCGAGATTAGATTAGGCCAAATTTCTGAGTCTACCAAAAATAATACGTTAGGTTCATATATATCTAAGAATTTCTTTGTTAAAAAGTTTACATCTAAAGGTAAAAATCTATGATGTACATTTTTATATTTTTTTAATTCTTCCTTAGCTACATGACTGGAACTCAAAGTAGTTGTAGTGATTAAAAATTCTAATTTTTTATCTTTGATATTTAATTCATCTATGATTGGTAAAATACTTTTAAATTCACCAATACTTGCCGCATGAAACCAAAATAGTTTCTTATTTTTGTCTTTATCAAATTTAAAATAAGAACTAAAAATTTTTTCTTTATACCTTTTAGAGTCTTCCTTTTTAAAAATTTTTCTGAAATAAATAAAAATACACAATCCTGGATAGAGTAACGTAGTAATAACTCTATAAAAAATAAACATTTTATCTTAATTGTTGTTTGTACAAAGACTTATATTCATCACAGTTATTTATTAAAAAATTATGATCACCTGACTCAATGATTTCTCCATTCTTAAGAACAAAAATTTTATTAGCTTTGTGAATAGTAGATAATCTATGAGCAATTACCAAAGTAGTTTTATTTTTAGTTAAGTTAATAATTGCATTTTGAACGATTTTTTCAGAGTCAGCATCCAATGATGAGGTAGCTTCATCCAAAAGAATGATTGGTGACTCTTTTAAAATTGCCCTTGCTATTGATATTCTTTGTTTTTGTCCACCAGATAATCGAACACCATTTTCACCAATAGTGGTTTCAAATTTATTAGGTAATTTATCAATAAATTCATTGGCTGCTGCAAAGCCACATGCTTTTTCAATTTCTTCTTGTGTGGCTGTTTCTTTTGCATAAGAAATGTTATTTTTAATTGTGTCATCAAATAAAATTATATCCTGACTAACAAGTGAGATATTTTTTCTTAATGAGCTTAATCTAACCTTAGAGATATCTTGTTCATCAATCTTTATCACACCATTTTGTGGATCATAAAATCTAGGCAATAAATTGAGTATAGTACTTTTTCCTGCACCACTGTGGCCAACAAACGCTGCCATAGTCCCCCCTTCAATAAAAAGATCTATATTTTTAATTGTTTGCTTATCAGTAGTCTCATACTTAAAAAAAACATTGTGAAAATTAATATTATTTTTTTTAATTACTAGATCAGGCAAACTCTTATCCTCTTTAATTTTAATTTCTTTATCAATTATTGTACTTATTCTTTTAAAAGCTGTTGCTCCTTGATGAATAGCTAGATTAATAGTCGCTAAAGATCTTATAGGTTGATATGCCAGCATCATCGCAGCAAGAAATGAAAAAAAATTATTTACTTCTAATTCTCCAGCGGCGATTAACAATCCAGAGAAAGCTATAAACCCTGCAATCATTATACCTGTTAATGTTTCCATTAGTGGTGCAGCTCTGATCATAACACTTGCTGTTTTAATATTTTTTTCCATCATGTCTCTAATTACTTTTTTAGCATCATCATTTACTTTATCTTCTTTTTGATAAACTCTTATCATTCTGGAGCCTTTAAATATTTCTGATAAGAAAGTTACTAAAGCACCAGAGGCTTCTCCAGCTTTACCTACGGCTTTACCAATTCTTTTTCCTAATGACTTTGCTAATCCAGCAGCAAGAGGCATCATAAGCATTGCAAACAATGCTAATTTCCAATTTTGATAAAACATCACACTTACAAGAGCGATTACTGAAAAGCTATCCTTCATTATGTTTAAGACTGCTGTACTAACAAGATTTTGAACTTGACCAGAGTCATACATTACATTTCCAACGTATTTACCTGAGTGTCTATTATCCAAGGTTTGTATATCTGACTTTATAATATTATTTGCTATTTGAGCTTTTATAGTGCCAGAAACTTCTTCCCCAACTCTTATTATGATTAATCTCGCAACATAAAGAGATATTCCTTTTCCAGCGAAAGCTATAATAATTAAAACAGGTATAAGCCAAGAAAGAGTAGTATTCTTTTCTATAAAGATTTTTTTAACTGCAGGATCAAGAAGCCAAGCAATACCAGACGTACTTGCAGCGACCACAATCGATAATAATAAAGCTAAGAAAATTTTATTAAGATAATTTCTTACATATTCGCTATAAAGCCTTTTTAAAATTAATTTAAGCTCTTTATATTCCATAATTTATACCTTTTAAGTAAATTCCAAAAAAAAGAAGTAAACCAGAAAGATTATTAATTTTAAAAGTATTTAAGCAAGAAATAGGATTATTAATTTTAAAATTATACACCTGATAAATTAAACTCATTGCAAAAAAAGAAATTAAAATATTAGATAAAACAAATTGGGTGTCTAAAAATAAATAAAATATAAAAAGAATAGTTATTATATAACTCACAATTACGAATAGCTTCATATGTTCCTTAAATTTGATTGCTGTGGATTTAACCCCAATGATTTCGTCATCTGACATATCTTGTGCGCCATAAATGGTGTCATATCCCAATGTCCAAAATATGGCTGCTATATACAGTAAAATTATTTCTTGAGAAACATTATTATTTATTGAACTCCAAGCCATTACAATCCCCCAATTAAAAGTGATCCCTAAAAAAAGCTGTGGCCAATAGGTAATTCTTTTCATGAAAGGGTATGAAAATGCTAAAATCATTGAGCTTAAACCCAGCATAATTGTTAAAAAATTAAATTGTATTAATATTAAAAAAGCTAAAGCACAAAGCATTGAAACATAGACTAAAGACCTTTTTATAGTTATTTTACCGGATGCGATTGGTCGTAATTTTGTTCTTTGAACTTTTTTATCAAAATCTTTATCAACTATATCATTGACGATACATCCTGCGCTCCTCATCA
>MDSV01201629.1_pt1 | contig 13422 bp, 8 predicted proteins | sample 810851 | NCBI WGS metagenome assembly MDSV01 (sample SAMN05326640, study PRJNA326480) | marine metagenome | isolation source: seawater | place: Atlantic Ocean: North East | collected 2012 | reverse complement strand
TTGTCCTTTCTGGAGCATTCGATAGCGTTACTAATACCACTCGTATTAATTGGCCTGATCGTGTTGGTGTTGGTCAACCTGCTGTTGTTGATAAAGATACTGGTGAGGTATTTAGGTTCAAAGAAGCCGATGGTGCTGACCTTGTTTTCCATGGCAATTTTGGTGCAGAGACAGTTCTTATTGGTTGGATCATTTACTTCGATGTTGCACTGCCTAAATTCTATGTACGTAAGAATGCAGGTGAAAAGACAACGTCTGACCTTACTGCTTCCCTTGTTATCCAACGTGTGCATCTACACTTCGGTGATGTAGCTCATGTCAATGCAAAGGTTAATTTACGTAATAACGAGATGGTGCCTAATAAATTTACTCAGACTCCGATGGATTGGTACAAGGCAGGCAAAGGACCCTTTGTCGATGAATATTCATACACAGTACCTATCTATCAACGTAACTCTAACTTTAGGGTTAACGTAACATCTTTCCATCCTGGTCCCTCTACCCTACATTCATTGACATGGGAGGGTGATTACACTCCTATGAATCATAAACGTGTCTAAGATTATCCATCCAATAACTATGCAGGCTGCCTATGAGGTGGCCTGTAACTTACGTCCAGAAGATTACAGAGAGGTAGTGGAGGGACATGGACATGACCCAAAGCTATCTCTACCTATAGGTGCTAAGCAAACAGACTCTGTTTATTTCACGTCACCTACAGGAGTGATCGCTGGTATAGCTGGTGTAGGAGACAAAGGAGAGATCTGGATGTTATGTACACCTGCCATATCTACATTCCCTATTACGTTTGCACGGGAAGCTAAACGCTATATCGAAAGCCGATCTGAGGAGTTGCTTTGGAACATAGCAGATAAACGTAATACAACACACCTCAAGCTTCTCAAGTTCTTGGGTTTTAAGTTTCTTAGGGAGCTAACTCATGGACCAAACAATTTGACCTTTATAGAATTTTGCCGTGTGCGAACCCGTTAGTGCAACGTTAGGTGTTCTGTCCGCGGGTGCTGGTATTGCTGGTGCTGTTGGTTCACACCAAGATGCACAAGCTCAAGCTGCTGCTCAGAACAGATCAATTGCTAACAAAGCAAATCAAAGAAACCGTCAGTATGAACTCACCAACTTACGTGGCATCGCTGAATATAATCAGGCTGTTACGGATGTTGAACGTGAACAAGATGCTCAGGCATTAGCGTTTGCTGGTTTTGCTGCTGAAGAAGAATTAGCTAGAGACGATCGAATTAATCAATATCTTGCTGCTGATCAAACATTAGTTGCAAAGTTACTAGGAGAATCTTCTGCTAAGGAAGGTGGTCGATCTCGTAGTTATGGAAAGAAAACTGCCAAAGAAATTGGAAGAAAACGAGCAATGATGGTATCTAACCTTACACGTTCTGATATTGCTAGTAAACGCAATGTAGACAAGCGACGTAAGTCGGCTGATGCACAGAGACAGAAACTCTTTGCACAAGTTGCTACTCCATTCCGTGCTGGTCCTGCCCCAAGTCAGAACGTTGAATTTGTTAAAGGACCTAGCAAGCTTGGTCTTGCTGCCAACCTTGTTGGTGCAGCAGTGGATGGTGCAAGTACATACAACAGCTTTGCACCGGAAGATAAACGTATTGGAGCATCATAATGACATATTCAGGTATTACATCTGGGTCTAGGGACTTCAACCCTGATCCCACACCCGCTTATTCAAAACGACTTCGTGACTTACATGACTCACTAGAGACAGGTATTGAACGTCAGAACCAGTCCGTCAACGCCAATGACCAGGCACGTCAGTTAAACGCACAACGTGCTGGTGAGAACATGAAAGCACTTGGTAAGTTATCAAGCACGTTAGAGACTGTCCTTGGTGCTGTACAAGAACAACGCATCAAGAAATTCCAAACAGAAGCTACTGTCTTCAATGAGCTTGGTATTGACACACAAGAAAAGCTAGATGCTGCTCGTGCTAAGCAAGATGAACTAGAAGCTGAGCTTGAAGAGTCATCTAAAGCTACTGACAAAATTGTTGGCAAGGCTGAAGAGAATGGTGAACGCATGTCTGTTGTTCAAGGCATCCGTCGTCTCAACGGTTATCACATTGCTGAACTAAAAAAGGCTGGCATTACCGAGGCTGTTGATGACTTTAATTCTAGTTTTAGTGAAAGCTCCGCTGCATACTTTGCAGAAAATGATTTAACCCATGAACAGAAAAAAGCCTACACCAAGTCTCAATTTGCTGATTTCTTAAATGGTCTCGCTGACAACTACTCTACAAGTCTAATTGCTAAGTATGCAATCCCTGCTTATACCAAAGCTAAGAACAACGAGATCAAGCTACTTGAAGATGCTAATGATCAGGATCAATCAGCTACGGTTGTTCGGGATGCTACTACTGAGCTTTATGCGCCAGGTGGATCAGTCAGTAAATTTGTTAGGGCGGCTAGCCATACCAAAGATGCTCAAGGAAATTATTTAGGAAGAGCCGGAGCTTTAGATCTTCTTGAAACTACATTTAAGGAGCAGGCTGAAGCAGGCAATGTTCTTGGTATTGAAGCGTTAGGTGATGAGATTATTAATGGTAAGCCCTTCCGTGAGCACCCTAGGTTTCAAACTCTAATAGCTGCTCGCGACATTATTGAAGCTAATAATTATCAAAGAGATAAAAATCTAGAGCAAATTGCCATTGAACAACGAGAAGATTTTTTTGATCAAGAGGTTGCACGACTTGAGGAAGGAGCCAGGTTTAGTCCTGCGGATATTGCCGAGATGAAAAAGGATGCGTATCAAGATACGGGGATCCCTGGACATCGGTTTGAATTTTTTGATACGTACCTTACCCGTACACAAGAACGTGATGACAAAGCTGATGAAGCTATTTTACTAGAAAAGCTTAATCAGGATACTGGTCGTGGATATTTAATTCAATCTGACTTGGCGAACGTTAGCCCAGCTTTAGCTAGACAGTATCAATCGGAAGTTGATACTGCTAGAGCAAGTGGACTTTCTGCTCCACCTCCAAAAATTGTGACAGCCTCTAAGGGGCACATTTCCTCTGTGGCAAATGAAATTACAAATGAAGCTGTTGGTGTAGATGATGTAGGTTCTACAGATTATCAAACTGTTATTCGTAATGTTCGGTTGGAGTATGAACGTCTTTATCAAGGCAACATTATGGAGGGTGCCAACCCAAGTAAGGCGCATGACTTGGCAAGACAAACACAGCTTGATCAGTTAAAAACCATCAGGGACCAGATGACTGATAAGGATGGCAATAACTTAGGTTATACCCGTTCTCAGCTGTACCATACAATTGGTTACGGCAATGATGTTGAGGTAGATCATAGACGTAAGCAGCAGGTTATTGATGGAAAAAATTATCTAAAAAATAAAAACTTTGATAAAAACAAAACGGTAATTCCTGGTACTGAGGCTTATTTAAAAGAGCTTGAATCTTATAACAATGGTACTGGAGAAATACCTGATTATTATTTTGACGTAACACGTGGCATTAAAAATATCACTGCTTGGGATCTTGCTAATAGCCAATACCTTGCACACACCGGGAAAACACTTGGGAAAGACTCTCGCAGGGAGGCTTACGAAAAAGCTGAACCTGCATTACAACGAATACTTTCTCAGCCATTCAATACCAGGTCTCGTACTTTTAGATCTCAAAGCAATATTGATTACAACAGTCCTGCGCTTACAAACTCGCCTCTTTCTACATCCATGAGGCGTAAGTCCGATATTGTTGGCAAGTATGAATCTGATAGTGTCGGTGGTTATAACGCTGTTAACCAAATTGGTATTGATGGTGGTAACGCTACTGAAGGCTACTCAGGTGATATTAGAAGTATGAGTCAGCACGGCGGACGTGCATTGACTGATATGACAATTGGAGAAATCATCGATCTCCAGGCTGAATTAGATGTAACTGATGCACAGTGGATCTCACAAGGTCGTTTACATGCTGTCGGTCGTTATCAGTTTACAAGGGATACTTTTAGAGAATTGATTTCTACACTTGGTTTTTCCCGTAGCCGCAAATTTGATGAGGCAACTCAAGACCAGATGTTTGCTTCTCTATGGAAAAGCGGTGGACCTGGTAGATGGGTTGGCTTGAAACATGCCACGCCGGAAGAACTAGCCGAGCTTAACTCGTAATGATTGATCCAAATTTAATTGATCCTCAAGAAATTCAGGATACACTTGATGGTATGGCTGCCTTTGCACAAGAAAGGCGGGACCAAAAACAAGCTGAAGAGGCAAGACTTCTTCAAGAAGAAAATAACGAGGATGAAGAGTCCGACGTTAATGTTGCAGATGAATTAAAACGTGGCACCGTTGGTGGCCTAGCACTATCAGCCAGCTCAATACTTTCTTTTCCTGAAAGGATGGTTGATATGGCGACAGGTCGTCTTGGTGAAGAGATACAAGAAACCGGAGAAGCTCAAACTGACTTTGATCCTTTAGGAGTCATTGGCTACCTAGAGGATATTGAAAAGAATAACCTTACTAACACGTGGTGGGGTGAGTTTCTCAAGCAAGGTGTTCACTATGGATCCCTTGCAGTAGGAACTGGAGGAGCGGGTCTTGTACGAGGCATTGGTAGTGCTGCTGTTAAAGGCTTAGCTATTGGTGCTACATCAGATCTTATATCCTCACAATCTCAAGAAGAGAATGCCACTCAAGCTATTACCGATAGCAAGATCTTAGAACGTATTCCTTGGGCTGGTGAGTTTCTACAGTCTGGGTTTGACTCCACTATCAATCCAGTGTTGGGGACAAAAGAAGGTGAACATCCATTCTTTAAAACACTAAAGAATATGGCTGAAGGTGTTGGTCTTGACTTAGCAATCAGTAAGATCATTAGTCGTTTTGCTGACGGCAAAAAGGTTGATGCTGATCGTCTCAAAAATAGGGATGACCAACTCAAAGAATCTGCTACTGCTGAGATTGCAGATGATGCTCGTGTTCGTGAATCCAATACACAACAACTTGAAATAGAAGGACTTGATCCTACTGAAGTACCACCTGCTGGTCAGCCTGGTAATACATTCCGAGCTTCTAAAAACAAAGACTATGCTGACCCCTGGCAAGGTAATCCTGTTTCAGGTAAGAAACCCTTTGATGTTGCAGAGCAAGCTGACAACCTTGGTAGGTCTTGGCCTACACCTGGTGCTGGTTCTACTGACAACGTATTTACGTCACGTCAACTTGAGACGATGGCACGTTCTGTTGATGTAACAGAGACAGAGTTTAGGCGTATGGCAAAGACTCTTGTTAGTGATGATCGTTATCAACAGATGTTGAAGGACGCTAAGAAGGCTGGTCAATCAATGCGTACTACTCATGGTGGTGCTTTTGATCGAGTACGTGAAGCAATGGGTCGTGATTATTCTGATATGGATCCAGATGCTTTCTGGGAGGCTATGTCTCGTGACACCGATACCATCGGTGGACTTAGCTCTTGGAATAATGAGGCAATCAGAGCTGCAGATATTATCAATGCTTCTTTGTTCAAACAGGTACGAGACCTTGGTATTGGTATGAGAGAAATCTCGGGTGTTGCTGACATCCTTGATACTGATGGTCCAATGAAAGCTGCTGCCGATCGTTTGATTGTTGGTCTTACTAACGTTAAACGCTCTCGTTATCTTGCTGGTGCCAAACTGCAGGGTCTTGACTTTGATACACCTAAAGCAAAAAAACAGGTAGCTGAAAAAGTTGAAGCAATGCGTTCTGAATCCGAAGAGGCATTGACTACATTCCTCAAGCTTGCAAAGGAAAATCCAAACGATGACATGACTAAGGCATTGTCAGAGTTCTTTGCTATGTCTGATGATGTACATAACCTCACTGACTTTGACGCTTACATGCGTGCCTCCTTACGTGGAGGTAAGTTCAACGGTAAGAAGTACAGCAACCAAGCTGTCAGAGAACTAGGTTCTGTGATGGTGCATAGCATCCTTAGTGGTGTTAAGACACCCGTGAGAGCAATCATGGGTACGGCTACTGCATCTTTCCTTAGGCCGTTATCTGCTGTTATTGGCGCTTCGATGCCAGGTGGTGATCGTGCACTTGCACGGGCAAGCCTTGCTGGTGCTAATGCTTACATCCAGGCAGTACCTGAAGCATTCCAATTGTTCCGTCGAAACCTAAGTGCTTATTGGGCTGGTGATATTGCCAACATGAAAACTCGCTTTACTGAAGGTGTCACACGTAATGATCAACAGTGGGCGATCATGGGCAAATGGGCAGAGACCCATGGAACTGAAATGGATCTAACTGCTTATCGTTTTACAGATATGATCCGTACTTTAAACGATAAGAACTTCCTTACTTATGGCACCAAGATTATGGGTGCTACTGATGATGCTTTTACTATGCTTATGGCTCGTGCCAGGGCAAGAGAAAAGTCTATGTTGGATACAATGGAGTCCTTTAAAAAGGGTGACATTGCAGAGATTACACCTGAGACACTGAAGGTAGCTGAAAATAATTTCTATTCTAAGTTGTTAGATGAAGATGGTAACATCAATCTGAAGAGTGATCTTTACCTTGAGTCTCAAGTTAAGGAAGCTACTCTTACAACTGAGCTGTCTGGTGTTGCACAGAAGCTTGAAGGTCTATTTAACTCAGCACCTATGCTGAAACCCTTCTTTCTATTTGCACGTACAGGTATCAATGGTCTTGAGTTTGGCGTTAAGCATATGCCTATCCTTGAGAAACTTAGTAAGGAGTACCGCAACATTGCTAGTGCAACTGTAGATAACCTTGATTCAGTAAGGCAATACGGTATCGAGTCAGCACAAGATTTAATCAATGCTCAAAATATCCGTAAAGGACGTTTGGCTATTGGATCTGGTGTCACCTTTATGGCCAGTATGTATTACGCCAATGGTGGTTTGACAGGCAATGGTCCACAGGATCGTCGTCTTCGTAAGTTGTGGATGGATACTGGCTGGCAGCCACGTTCATTCAAGGTCCCTTCACCGGCAGGTGATATATGGGTCAGCTACGAATCATTTGAACCGTTCAATAATATCCTTTCTACCATTGCTGATATTGGAGACAACATGTCTCTGATGGGTCCCCAGTGGGCTGAGCAAAGCTTACTTAAGGTTGCTTTGACTGTTGGTGGTGGTGTTACCAGTAAGTCTTACTTGCAAGGTGTCGGTCAACTAATTGATCTAGCTAGTGGTGAGCCATATCAGCTCCAAAAGATTGCAGGTAATATCGTTAACAACACGATTCCTCTTGCAGGATTGCGTAATGATATTGGTAAAACATTGAACTCACCTATGCGTGAGATCAACAAAGATATTATTAGTTCTATCCGAAACAGGAACCTTACTTCTGAGTTTGGACCTGGTGAAGATCTTGCTATCAAATACGATGTATTGAATGGTGAAAAGATTAGAGATTGGAACTTTATTGAGAAGATGTATAACCTTATCTCTCCTGTAGGTATCAGTCTTAACAATAGTCCTGGTAGAACCTTGCTTTGGAATAGTAACTATGACTTACGTCTTGTCTCTTATACCTCCCCTGATGGACTTGAACTGAAGGAACACCCTAAACTTCGATCTGAATTTCAAAAGTATTTAGGCAAGCAAGGGTTAGAAGCCAAGCTAAATAAACTGGCTGATCGTCGTGACGTGCAATTGTCTGTCATGCGGATGACTAATGATCAAAATTCTAATAAGAACTATTTAGATCCTATGAATTCATATCTACATAACTCTCTTATTAAACAACGCTTTGAAGCTGCACGTAAAAAGGCTTGGGCTGAAGTAAGGCGTAACAATCCAGACCTTACTGATGAGTTATATGAAACCAAACGTCAACGTGCTGCAGAAACTTTCAGAACACGTCGTGAAACTAATAATGCAGGCAGTCTCGAATCCATCAGAAAAATAAACAATCCTAACTAATGGCTGAATCAACTTATACAGCTCCGGCCACGTATACAATTACCTTCCCTTCGTTGAGTCAGGCAGAAGTTAAGGTAAGTATTGACGGAGTTCTCCAATCTAGTGGATTTACTATTTCTGGTTATGCAACCAGTGGTAGTGGAACCGTATCATTTTCATCAGCACCTGCTTCTGGTGCAACTGTTCGTATCTTCAGGGATACGACTATTCTTTCAAACCAACTACCCGCCCCTAAATCTGACTTTCAGCCTGGTGCATCGATTAAGGCTGAAGACCTGAACGTCAACATGGATCAGGTTCTGTTTAAGCTGGCAGAAAAGATCGATGAGGGTGACATCTCAAATGATGCTGTTGTTACTCAGGCTATCCGTGATCTAAGTGTTACTACAGCTAAGATTGATAACTCTGCTGTTACTACAGCAAAGATCAACAACAGTGCTGTCACTACTTCAAAGATTAATAACCTTGCTGTTACTACGGCAAAGATTAATAATAGCGCAGTTACTACGGCAAAGATTGCTGACAGTAATGTAACCACGGCTAAGATTGCAGACAGTAATGTAACTACAGCTAAAATTGCTGATTCTAATGTTACTACTGCAAAGATCAATAATGCTGCTGTAACTAATGACAAGCTTGCTGATAACTCAGTTAGTCTTGCAAAGATGCAGGATAACTCTGTTGATACTGCTGAGCTTTTAGATAATGCAGTTACTACTGCTAAAATTACTGATGCTAATGTTACAACATCTAAGATTAACAATCTTGCTGTAACTACAGATAAGCTTGCGGCTGATTCTGTTACTACAGTTAAGGTAATTGACGATGCGATTACTGAACCTAAGCTTGCTGCTAACTCAGTAACTAACCGTCAGATTGCTGATGGTTCTATTAGTGGAGCCAAGATTACTGATGGCACTCTTGATATCCAGGCTGTACTTGCTGTAGACATCAGGACACTTGCTGAACAAAATGCATCTCCTAATGATGCAGGTTCTGATGATGAACTAGGTACGACTGCTGCTAATAACAAGCGGTATGACACTATCTATCAAACCGGTACTCCTAGTGGTACTGACTTTGCTACAGGCAAGCTGTGGTATGACCACGCTAATGATCAAACTCTGTCTGTATGGAGTGGTACTAACTGGCTTGGTATTTCATCTGGTGGTACGTTCATTACCCAACCTACTGTTATCTGGGTTGACCAGGCTAACGGTGTAGATACGAATGATGGTCACCGGATCATTGATTCGATGAAGACCATTAAGGCTGCTGTAGCTTCTGCTGACCATGGCGATATCGTCCTTGTTGCTCCCGGTATCTATCGCGAGACTGCTCCTATTGATATCACTGTCAATAACCTATCTATTGTTGGACAGTCACTTCGTAGCTGTTTTGTACACCCCACACCTGCTACTGAACTCAACTCTTTGTTCCGTGTTAATAGCGGTACACAGATCCAGAATTTCTCCTTTGGTGGATTGAAGGCTAGTGGTACACGTGGTGGTCACGCTATTGATAGTGACAGTACATACGGCCTACCTGCAAACCAAGCGTTCGTTTGTGAGTTCTATCCTAATTCTGTTATCTATAAGTCTCCATACATCCAAAATTGTACGAACTTTGCTGATAGTGGAATTTATAACCACACACAAGCCGAGTACAACGCAGATAACTCTTTAGGTGGGTTCTTTGATCCCAACAACGTCAACCAAGGCGGCTTTGGTGGTGACCTAACTTCAGGTCCTACTGGTGGTGGTCTATTGGTCAACGGTGCAGCAGTGTCTAGTACATCACCATTGCGTTCAATGGTTGTGGACTCGTTTACTCAGATTGCATTAGATGGTCCAGGTATCCTTTGTTGTAATAATGGCTATGCACAGCTTGTATCTTTCTTTGGTACGTTCTGTCATTACCACGCTAAGGCACTAAATGGTGGTCAACTAAACCTTAGTAATTGTACGACTGACTATGGTCGGTACGGGTTGATTGCTGACGGTAAATCACTTGCAGCTAACTTCACTGCTCCTGTCAGTGTAACTGCAGCTACTGGTGCAACTACATTTACTATTGGTGCTCAAACTGCAGGTTCTGGATGGTATGGCTCTGCCACACGTCCACAAGACAATATGTCTGTGGTAATTGGTTCAAACACATATCCTGTAAAGTCTGCTGTAGCTAACGGTAGTGGCTGGGATGTGTCGATTGAAAATCCTGACCCCACAGCTCTTGCTACTAACCTTGGTTTAATTGCTGGTCTAAGTGTCGGTGATGTAGCTAGCTTCTTTAATAGGTCGTATATCTCCACTGGTGGTCATACGTTTGAATACGTTGGCGCTGGTACTGACTACACTGCAGCACCTGAAAATGGTGGTGTACCTGTTGAAGCTAATCAGGTTAAGAACCTAAATAACGGTAAGGTATTCCAATCCAGTACTGATCATAACGGTAAGTTTAAAGTTGGAGATACGTTTACAGTTGATCAACGTACAGGTTCTGTCAATATTAGTCTTGATGCCTACAGACCTGAGGTTGTTAATGATCTTTCGCCAGAACTTGGGGGAGACCTTGATGTTTCTACTCATGGTATTATTTCTTCCAGCAACAGAAATATCACTCTGACTCCTAATGGGTCTGGTGGTGTTGTTATGTCTGGAGGACTTACAGCTACTGGAGCAATTTCTTTAGCTGGTATTAATTACCCCACTTCTGATGGTGCCACTGATCAAATCTTAAAGACAGATGGTAATGGTAACCTCAGCTTTGTTGGCGTCAACAGCCTTAGTGGTGCTGGGATGCAAGATCTTAGTGATGACACCACGCCACAACTTGGTGGAAATCTAGATGTCGTTTCTTATAGCATTACAACTACAATTAATCGGGATATTAATCTTGATCCGAATGGCTCTGGTACTGTTGTTATTAAGGGTAATGGGACTAGGGGGTCAGGTACTTTAAAATTAAACTGTGAGAACAACTCTCATGGTATTAAGCTTAAAGGACCACCACATAGTGCAGGTGCTAACTATACGTTAACACTGCCTAATGATACTGGTACGACTGGACAAGCATTAAAGACTGATGGAAGTGGAACACTAAGTTTTGCTGATGTTTCTTCTTCGTTTATTACACAGACTGACTTTGCTTATTCTCCAACAAGTAATTCAATTACATTTAATTCTCCAGGTAATCAATTAACTGATCCGTTTGGATATTTTACTACCACTACCGACTCTACTATTAAGTTCAGTACTCTTGATAGCGGTGTAGTTGCTGCTATGAATTCACTATCGCTGGGGGATACTGTAGATGTTGTTTGGACTTTGACAAACGGTACTACTGTTGCACAAAATGGGCGTACAGTATCTATGGTTGCAACTCCTGTTAGTGGAAGTCCAACGGCAATTATTTCCTTTTCTGCATTAAGTTACTACGCTCATGGTAATACATCATCAATAAAACTTACATCGGCTGGACTTTCTAATGGTGTAGATCCTATTGCTAACAACCAAGTCCTTAGATATAAAACTGCAACATCTAAGTGGACTGTAGATACTGCAGATGCGTCTTTTATTGAAACACCACAAGCTATTAGTGTTGATAAGGTAATTGCTGCTAGTACAAATGCAGGAATGATGGGACCGACAGTTGCCATCAATTCAGGAACAACAATCACTGTCGGAGCAAATTCATTACTTACTGTACTTAAATAATCATGGCCTACGGCAATTTAAAAGTTGATTCTCTCATTTACGACAACAGTGGAACAGATGTAACTGTTGATATTTCGGCGCTCGCAGGTGCTGGTAGTGCTGCCTCAATTGCAGGTAATAATACATTTACAGGTACAAACGTATTTAGCACTGAACTAGGTCTTTCTAGTGGTGTCGCCGTTATTGGTCAATACAAAGCAGCAGTAGAAACAGTTTCTGCTTTAGATATTAATCTTTCGACGGGTAATTACTTTACCAAAACTATTAACGGTAACTCGACATTTACCTTCTCTAACCCTGGAACTGGTGCTGTTAGCTTTACCTTAGAACTTACACACACGTCAGGTACTGTTACTTGGCCGGCAAGCGTTAAGTTCCCTGCTGATACAGCACCTACTCTTACCGCTGGTAAAACCCACCTCTTTATGTTTGTCACCGATGATGGTGGTACACGTTATCGCGGTGCTGCTCTTGCTGATTATGTGAACTGATATGGATCCTATTACACAACAACTATTTTTAGGTGCTGCAGGTTCAGGTGTTGCATTGCCTGAGATTGGTGATTTCTATGAAGGGGGATATTTTGTAGGATTTAAATCTGAAACTCAGAACGGTGTTGCAACACATTTATTGATTGCTGCCCCAAGAGCAAGCGCAGGATCGACTGGACGTAATTATCCAAGCTCAACCAATTACAATTGGTCGAACGCTGTATCTTATGCTTCTGGGCTAACAATTAATGGTTACAGTGACTGGTTTTTACCAGGTCGATATGAACTGGAAATTGCTTATTATAATTGCAAACCAACTACAGCTAGTAATTCCGGTATTTCATTGGGCAACAATGCTTTTAGCGTGCCATTGCGTTCGTCTGCTTATACTTCAGGCAATCCAGCTCAGACTTCTGTAGCAATTTTCCAGTCCGGGGGGAGTGAAGCCTTTGACGATTATAGCCACTGGACCGGTGACAACTACAATTCAAGCAATGCGTTCCAACTTGAATTTGATGTTGGCAATTGCAGTTTTACCAACAAGGTTTTTTCTTTTCCTCTGCGTGCTTTCCGCAAGGTAGCTATTTAAAGTTTTTTTATTAAAACTATGTACGTTTTTGCCCCCAATCAGACCGTCGAGACCTTCCCTTACTCAATCGCTTAAACATAACTAACTATGGAAATTAGAAATCGATCAAATGGTGAGCTGACTACTGTTAGTCAGTTCAAAGCAACACAACCGAATACAAGCTTCCCTAAGCAAATTACAACTGAAATCCTTGATAGTTATGGCTATGACGCTGTACTAAACGGTGCTGCAGCTACTGTTACTGCACCTTATGGTGTCAGCACTCGTGATGGTGTTGAGGAGATTGATGGCAAGTGGTTTACTAAGTTCGTCGCTGGTCCAGTCTTTACCGACACTACAGATAGCGAAGGTAACGTAACTACAGCAGCAGCTAACGAAGCTGCATATAAGGCACGTATTGATACAGAAGCTGCTGCGTCTGTACGTGCAGAACGTGATACAAAGCTAACTAATACTGACTGGACCCAACTAGCTGATAGCACTGCTAACTCCACTACTTGGGGTACATACCGTCAATCATTACGGGATCTACCTGCAGCAGAAGGTTTTCCACACACTATTACTTGGCCTACTGAACCATCTTAAATTATTATGATTACACTTATCCGTCCAATTCTGTTCTCTTTTATCCAATCTCCAAAGGTCAAACGCTTGATTGTTGACCTGCTGCGGAAAATGGC
>MDSV01165153.1_pt1 | contig 13422 bp, 5 predicted proteins | sample 810851 | NCBI WGS metagenome assembly MDSV01 (sample SAMN05326640, study PRJNA326480) | marine metagenome | isolation source: seawater | place: Atlantic Ocean: North East | collected 2012 | reverse complement strand
TTTCCAGGAATTGGTGCAGAACCTCCTACCACTAAACAATGAGGAGCAGGACTAGAATCAGGATCAGAATTTGCAAGAGGTCCTATCATCACAGTACCAACAGCAGCAGGAAAGAATTGAGGAGGACCAATAACCACTGGACCTTCCATATGAGCAGACCCATTAATTTTCGAATCACCTACTTTAATAGCAGGACAAACTCCTGTTCCAACTTGGAGTTGACCACCACAACTTATATCATCGAAGTTAAAAGACATCTTACCTCCTAATTAGTTTCGTCTTGATTTTGTTCTTCAACATAACGTTTACCACCACACTTACCATCTTTCACAGCACAAGCATCAGTAACACCACGGATTATAGACCCGTATATTTTTAAAACACTATTTGCAGTAACTTGACCAATTCCACTAGTAGAAATCTTATACATTATTGATGCATTGATTAACACCTTTTTAGTCTCATGAATCATAAAAGATTCTGTGGCACTACAAACAATATTTCCTTTCTCAGTCTTATCACTAGCAGCAATTAACTCAATGTCATTAGCCTGCAATCGAATTTTACCATTATGTGCCTTAATAATAATATTACCATTTTTGGCTTCTAAGCACAAGCTATCTTCTGCTTCGACATTATCACTACCACACTCAACTTGAAAATTTCCTGGACTTGTTGAACATGTCCATCCCTTTCTTATTCCATCATTATCCAAAGAAAATTGATGACGACCATCTTTTGCTTCTACAGCAAAAGCAGAAGTTACACTACCAAGATAATCAATCTTACCTAAAGTAATAGCTCCATGATCATTTCCCCAAGTCTGAGTAGTATAAGACTTTTTAGCAGTTTTCCCTAAACGATCAGCATCCGTATTCTTAGCGGTTGGTGAAGCTTCGTTTATATTAACTTTATCATACTGTTCATTTCTAGTCATAGTTTTTAATAATTATTTTATTGGGGAGTTCCTGGAATATTAAGTCTAGGATCAGAAACAGTAACATCAGTACCCTGTCTAAGGATTGCAGATGGAAGTGTTGTAGAAGTAGCTGTAATACTTTCTTGCTTAGAGTCATAAACTTGAATTAATACACCAGCAGTTTCATAATATCCTGCATATTTAATACCATTTTGATAGAATACTGCACCATAGTATGCTCGACCATCATACCATCCAGTCTGTTTCAATCCAACTAAATCAGTAACCTGAATAATTTGATTTTCAGGTATAGTTAATCCAGTTCTAGGATCCCTTCCATCTGGTAGAAGAGGAGTTACTTTAATCTTAGGAACTATAACTGCACCAACTCCTGTTGGTTTAGGAATACTACTACCTCTTTTGGAAACTACGTTAGGATCATCTGGTGGTGTGGTAGTAGGAGGAGTTATTAGAGGTGGAGTTATAGTAGGAGGAATATCTGGAGGTGGAATTCTTGTTGGTGGAATTCTTGGTGGAGTTCCTGGAGGTGGTGAAGTTGTTGGAGGTGTATCAGTTCCATCACCAATACCTATATCAGTTCCTGGAGGTCGTGTTAGGGGTGGTGTATCAGGTGGTGTCCTTGTTGAAGATCCATCACCAGGATCTCCTGGTGGTGTAGGGTCTCCATCACCTTCTGTGGGAACAGTAAGTGTTAAATCAGGCCAATCAGGTGTTATTAAAGGTAGTGTAGGTTCTCCTGGTACAATTTCTGGATCTTTAATGCCTGTAATACTACCAAAATTATCAAGTTCAAGATCTCTCAATATAGGAGGATTTGAACCAATACCAATTCTCAATTTCTCATTTGGATTATAATTGATTCCTCCATCAGGAACCTCAAAACCATCTATTGTAAGTACTACAGGATATTGTGTATCTCCAGGTGGAGGTGGCTCTACTAAATCTCCAGGACCAGGATCAATAATTAAAAGATCATCAACAACTCCTCCACCTTGTCTCTCTTTTGCACATGGAGGGGGAATACATTCCATAGAAACTCCTACTGGGTTTTCTTCCCATGATTTACTATCAATAACTCCATCTTCATCATATCTTAACCTTTGAATATCTGTAGTAATCTCAAGTACCATTCCTGATGGATTATCAAACCACAAGCTATTTGTACCAGTATTAGTTAACTCAACTTTTATATCATATCTACCTGCTTTAGGGATATTAAAAGTTTTTTCTGCAGGGTCTTTTGATGTCCATGTTCCAGAGGTCTCCTTAATAAATCTTCCATCAACATATAATTTTGCATTATCATCCCCTATGAACTTATAATTATATGCACCATCTAACTCAAAATTAACATTCTTCCAAGTTAAAGTTTTAGTTCCAAGAATCCTATCATCAGGAGAATTTAAAGATTGTTGGGGATCATCAAGTGGAGATACTGCAAATTTATTCATATAAGAACTCCAACCATTTTCAATGTATTTGAAAAGATATGGTCCCTCATAAGTTACACCATTCTTAGTTGTTCCAGCCGTAATATATTCGTTAAGAGTAACCGAAGGAGGAGTCCAATCAACAAAATATTCCAAATCATAAGTAGTTCCACTTCCTTCCGTACCCATATTATCAAGGTCGCCAGTGAAGTTTGCCTTTCTTTTATTAGATGCAGTGAAATATCCTTCAGTACATCCAATCTGCAAATCATCATTCTCATTTGATGATCCAATTACATCAGCAAAGATGGACGATCCTCGTTTAGAAGGTAATAAATTAGGATTATAATCTTTTTCCACTGCATTTCGTCCCAGTTTCTTTATAAGACCTTGCTCTACAGTATTTGCCTTATTTTCAAATGATGCAGTAACCTTATATTTTTTATTCATCTTTATCTTCTTCTTCAAAGAAGAATTTGTATTTGATACAAACATATTTTTATCTTTTGTTGTATTCTTAAGTTCATTACCAGAAATAGTAAACTTATGCTTTCCACCTTTCTCAACAAAAGTAAATTTTAATTCATCTTCTGGTCTATTAAAAGCTGCTCCCAATCCAGTTGTTGACTTTGGTACACTCCAATAAATTTGTTTATAATTACTTGACAATGGTGTATGCCCAAACACCCCAGTATCATCAGTACCATCAGCACTACGCCACTTACCATGAGAACATTTAACCACCATATTCGTTCTTGCTTTTGATCCTCCTCTACCTAAATCATCAATTCCTATTGTTTCTCCATTATTAGTCATTTCAGCAGTAACATTACTTCTATTACCAGAACTAGTAAAATAAGATCCATAATCTACACCAGGTTTTAACTCTATTGTTTTAGTCTGGGTTCTAGTTAAAGTCATGATTACTTTAGGTATTTCATCACCCTTACCACTTAACCTTACAGTCTGAACAGGACCACCACCACCTTCATTATTAATATTCCACGTTTTACCAGCAATAGTCAAAGATTTCATATGTTTACCTCCTTGACTACCATCACTACCATAATATCTGATCTCAACGTCAACAAATCCATTCTTTTTATACTTTTCTCCATGTGGAATTATTGATCTGCCATCAGCACCAAACTTTGCATCTTGCCAATCATTAATTACTAGTTGTCCATTACAATCATCTCCATGACCATCCTTCAGACATATAAAATTATCCACACTTCCTGCATATTTTGCATCATCGCTAGTTCTTGGTCTCATACTTTCAGGAGTATTAGCAGGATGTAAACCATCATATTGTACTAAAAATCCTTCACCTTGAGTAATTTCTACTACATGAAATTTATTTTCATAATCTGCAGAATCAGTACTTGTAAAAGTAACATCTATTACTTTCTTTTCAGGTTCTTTACCATAGAAAGAAAACTTTTTAGCTACATGGGCAAAAACATCAAATGTAATGTCTCTAAATTGATGCTTATCATACTTATCTCCACCAAAATCATCTTCATTGAGACCCTTACCTACCCAATCTCTCGCACTAAAAACTTTCTTCTTTATAACATCATACTTAGTAGTAGATAGATTCTTCACCCAAACTTGAAAACTAGTCGGTCCTGCACTTAATTCTATACTCTTCTCAATTGGTTCCTGCAAAGAACCCCAAGGTGCATTATCTTTATCTCTCTTAAAGAAAGATATTTCTTCAGTACCACTCAGAGTGCCTATAAAAAATCTAAGATTATCATCTGCCATTGCCCTAAAGGTATACCATCCAGGAGAGTCTATCATTTTATGCCAAGTTTGTTGATACCACTTCCCACCAAAATCCGTACCTTTATCATCCATAGGGGGTATAGGTGACATAGCATACTTATTCATAAATTCATGCCAACGATCTCCATCCCTACCAGGTGGAAGATACACAGGAAACCATGTTTCTGTTGCGAGTGAATGATCAAGAGGATGTCTAGTAGTCCAGAATGGATTATCAGGACATCTACCAGGAGATTTAGGAATATCATCTTGAGGAGGTGCTTTGATAGGTGCTTCAATTGATAAAGCTACTGCAAATGGATTATCATTCCATGATTGTGCCTTAACCTTTTTACCTGTTCCATACTTAACCTTTATATCAATAGCAATTGCCATTGGGTTAATACCTTTAAGTTCAATATCATCTATGCTTTGAGGGAAAGGTTTTTCTGCTTTTGGTTGGGCAGCAGCATCACCATCCGTAAGACCGCCAATATATGTGACAAATCTATTATCCCTTATATTATCAAACCTTCCTCCATTAATTGTCAATACAAGATCATTAAAATCAGCATCCTTAGAATCCTCCATCTTAATCTTTCTACCACCATCTGCCATCTTAATTTGTACTCTCTCATTTGATCCTCCATATCCAGTACTAGTAAAAGAAACAGTATATTCCTTTCCAACTTCTACTTCCTTTGTAATCGTTGCATTTCTCGTCAATACAGCAATACCCGCAATTGTACAAGCATTGGTATAACCAGCTTCAGATGAGGTTGTAAAAGTAACCATCGATGTCTTTTTAGGAGGTGGTAATGGAGCAGGTTTTATTGTATCCAAAATATTCTGTTGCCTTTGCTGTCTTTCTGCCTGAGTTAATGCTTTAAATCCAAATCTACCACCCGCTTTTTGTATCAAAAGTGCAGTAAGTTTATAACTTCCTTTTTTAAGATATTGTCTAAAAATAGTTGAACCTGTAGATTTACCATTAACAAATCCCTCTTTATTAATCGTAGTAACACCATTAGGTCCCTCTAATTTTAAAACAGCTGCATCATCTACTGCTACCTTAATATTATAATCTGCATCAACAGGGAATTTAATATTATTCCATACAATCTTATGCTCACCTGCATATGGATTATCATTAAGTGTTGAATTCTGTAAATCTTCTATTACAGGAAAAGGACATACTCCAGAATCATTTAAAAATCCACCCCTACCATAAGCATTAGTTCTATAAAGATCCCTACTTGCACCCTTAATATTAGTAACAGTATTAAAAATATTTTCAGTTTTAAACTTAATGTCTCCTGATGGTGTTACGGCAGTTGGTTCAGTTTTTACTTCATAATAAAATTCCAAATCATAAGTACTATAAGCCTTCTCTACTCTAATAATCTTGTTTCCTTCCTTCTTAGTCTCGTCTGAAAATTTGACCTGTCTTCTATTAAGAGCAGTAAAATATCCTTTTGTAGTACCTATTTGAATATCATCTTTGTCATGGTCTGATCCTCTTACATCAGCAAAAATAAATTGTCCTCGTTTAGAAGGCATTAAATTTTTTGAAAAATTAATTTCTTTAGGATCTCGTCCCATTTTATCCATAAGACCTTGTTCTATAGTTTCCTTTTTACCTAATTGAGTTGCCTGAACAATATATTTTGTATTAATTTTAACCTTCTTCAACATTTTTTTCAATGCAGCTTTTTGGTAAGTTATAGCAGGATGTATATCCTTAGACTTAACTTGAAATGAATGAGTTCCATCTACAGCATTAAAAGTAAATTTTAATCCATTAGTACCATCAATAGGTTTTGATGGTGCTTGTTTTGGCATACTCCAAAAAATTTGCTTATAATTACTTGCCAATGGTTTATGACCAAAAACACCCGAATCATCAGTACCGTCAGCACTACGCCATTTTCCTTTATTACACTTAACCACCATATTAGTTCTTGCTTTTGATCCTCCTTTACCCAAATCATCAATTCCTATGGTCTTTCCATTATCAGTCATTTCAGCAGTAACATTACTTGTATTACCAGAACTAGTGAAATAACATCCATAATCTACACCAGATTTTAACTCTACTGTTTTAGTTTCAGCTTTACTTAAAACCATAATTTCTTTAGTGACTGTTCCATCTCCACTGCCAGTTAACCTAACAGTCTTAGTAGCAGGACCACTATTACCTTCATTATTAATATTCCACTTTTTATCTCCGATAGTCAAAGATCGCATATGTTTACCTCCTTGACTACCATCACTTCCATGATACCTAATCTCAACATCAACAAATCCATTCTTTTTGAAGTTTTCTCCATGTAGAATTATTGATCTACCATCAGCACCAAACTTTGCATCTTGCCAATTATTAATTACTAATTGACCATTACAGTCATCTCCATGACCATCTTTTAAACATATAAAATTATCAACACTTCCAGCATATTTGGCATCATCACTAGTTCTTGGTTTCATACTTGCAAGAGTATTAGCAGAATGTAAACCATCATATTGTACTGCAAATCCTTCTCTAGAAATTTCTACTACATGAAATCTATTATGATAATCTGCACCATGAGTACTTGTAAAAGTGACATCATTAGGTGCGCTTACGTCAATTTTATCCCACCCAGACCATTGTGGTGCAACGTGTGAGAAAACATCAAACTCAATATCCTGAAATTGAGAACCATCAGGAACATATTCATCCCCATCACCCTCACTTTGAATAATAACATCTTCTAATTTTGGAGTATTAGTAATATCACATCTAATCCTCTTTATCGTTGAAGTTGGAATAAATTCTTTCCATTTTGATGGAGCTCTTGTATAACTGTTTATTCTATGAGGTGATGTTCTGTTTGGGTGAATATTAATAGGTACTCCATCCATATAAAAATAACATTCTCCAGCAGCTTGTGCTCTAAATGTATAATCACCTGTAATATCAAATGACTGTTCCCATTCAATAGTAAACATTTGATTAGCATAATCACTTCCTTTATCATCAGATGCTGGTACAGGTGATATAGCATACTTATTCATAAAAGATGAATCATCAGGTTCTTTACCTTTATTCTTAGGACTTGATTTATCTTTTTTACTATTAAAATCATCTATCTCTCTATTACCTACTTTATAAAATAAATCATATGTCGTGGATCCCTTTGGTTCTATAAAAACTTCCTCCCATTCCCCTGTAGATTGTCCATAATTAGATGAATGCTCATCTGTAAAGGTTTTTAATTTAAGTTCTGATTTTGGTTGATTAAATTTAACTCCGTCCTCAGTCCATCTCTTTCTAACCTGAGTGAATTTCCCAATCTCTGCTTCTATTTGTAAATCATCGTTATCATTTGCCGATCCAATTAAATCTGCAAAAATAGCTTGTCCTACCTTCGACTGATCACTTCTAGGATCATTAGAATCTAATTGACGTTCACTAGGTTTTATTCCCAATTTATTAATAAGTCCCTGTTCTGTACTTTTACCTTTCCATTTACCCTGAGAAATTACATGATATAAAACACCTGGTTTAACATTTTTAAAAACCGTCTTAGCTTGTTTCGTTTCAATTACATCTCCACTAAGAGAATCTTCTTTAATATCATCAATACTTACTGAAAATCTATCAGGTCCATATGATTGCTCTCCCATATCACCAACTTGTAAAGGATTAGCTAATAAAGTTGAATCCTTAACTTCTCTAAATTCAAATCTTAATCCACCTGGTATACCTTGATTTAAAGCAGCAGTAGCTAAATGAGCAAAAACTTTAAATTCAACTTCTCTTACACCCGCATTGGTAGATGATGAATCATATTTTTCTTCTTCTGTAACATCACCTTTCTCATATCGACCCCATTCACTTTTAACTACATCATATACTTTAGTAGTTGTACCAGCAAATGTCTTTAACCTACTATAATAATAATCATCATTTTTATCAATACCTGAACATACTACCGTAGGTATATACTCACCCTTTAACTGTTGTTCTATACCTACAACTCTATTCAAACTCAAATGAACTCTCTTACTAACAAACCAAGGTTTCAATGCATTTCTAAGATATTCTTGATAATCTAATATCTCTCTTTGAAAAGGATTCTCCCAAGTTTGATTATAAAAAGATGGCTCCCAGTCTCTAACTGGATTACCTTTTGCATCCCAAACAGATCCAAAACCAACATTATTTAAAGTCGCAGTACACTCTTGACTTAAATTATGTGGAAATTTCTTCCCAGTAACAGGATTTACCTGATTATCTGATGGATAATAATTTTCAATATCACTTTGTTCTCCATAAACTTCTGTTCCCGTATGAAATTCACCTAAAAATGCTTCAGCAACTACTCCACCACCAACACCAGTCTTACTCATAACAGTAACTTTAGGAGGATACTTATATCCAAATCCACCTTCTACCAAATGAAGAGCAATAACAGACTTTGATTCATTACCAACTATAGGATTAGCAGCAGCTCCTACTCCTCCACCACCAGAAAAATAAACTATAGGTGTTTTTGGATCGTCTTGAGCCCAATTAATTGAACAATGATCTCCTTCCTCAACATCTATACTATAAGTTGAATCTACTAAAGAATTAACTTCATTTATATTCATATATCGAACAGATTCTCTGTTCTGAATAATAAATTGTGTTCCTGGATTTAATTTTGCATGAGCATTAGCTTGACAAAGATCAGCATTAGTTACATATCCTCTAACTGGGTCAATATATCCTACTCGAATCTGTTTCCAATCTGGCTGAGAATATATATCAAATTCAGGATATCCTTCTCTTGTTGCTAAAACAGGCGAAATCCATTCAGTTTCAGAAAAACTTATTTGAGATGATCTTGGTGTTGGTTTACGTTCTAGAGCCATTTAAATGTATCGACCTTCCATATTTATTATTTATTTGTTAAATTCATAAGTCATATCACCTAAATTATCAGTTTTAAATTCACCTTCTTTCTTTAATTGCTTAAAGGTACGACCAGCAACATCCGCAGACGTTAGATTTGTTGTTACCTTATTTCTAAAGTGTTCTTTAAATACCAAATCCATTTGATTCTTAGAAGGTTCTAAGAAAGGTACTTTTGGTGTGGGAAGGATTTTTTGTTCATTTTTCACATAATCTTGTGCTTGTTTATTAATACTCTCAAGACTAGGTTGAGCAGTTTCGGGTTGTGCTTCCCCACCCTTTCCAAAAGTATAATAATCAGAAACTGCTTCATCACGAGTAGGTTCAAAATCATAAGTATTTGTTTTGGTATTTTTAAATTGCATAGCAGCAACCAAATTACCTTGAATATCTAGAGTCATATTTTTCAATTTCTTTGCTGCTGCCTTTGTTGATGGATCACCTGAGTTTTCTAAATCTTTAGATATATCATTCATAAAATCTTTAGTATTTTCAATCATTTTCTGATAAATCTTAGTATCAATTGTGTTTTTATTATTAGCCAAAGAATTAGCTAAAAGACCTTCAGCATAACAAGTAGTAACATCTGGATAACGAAAATCTACTTGTCCAGATGCTAAGAAATCACCCCCTCTGTCTACAGATTGTTCTTCTCCAGTAATAGGATTAATATACTTAAGACCCTCCTTCTTACCACCTGCTGAAAGAATAGCATTTACTTGAGCCTGAGCATTAGTAATGTCCATCTGGTTCTGTAAAGAACCTCGTGTTTGATCAGCAAGACCATCAGTTATTTCATTATATTCTTTTAAAGTAGACACAGTAAATTCTTCTTTTACATCAGCAAATTGCCACCTCTTAGAGGAAGGTAAAGCAGATACACTAGCCTTCTGTTCTTTATTATATTTTTTTAAACCATATTCCATCATTTTATTATAAATTATTTTTTGATATTTTGCAATCTCGTGTGATGTATCATCCATCTCTTTTTCCAAATCTATTTCTGGATTAGATACAGCATCTGCATATTGCTGCTGTGCGCTCATAACTTTTTCTTGTTTTGCAGTAAGATTCTCAACAGCTATTTGTATATTTTTTGTTGCTGATTCAGTATCAGACTTAAGAAGAGGAATTTTTTCCTTATTATACTTATCATCCTTTTTTATATCAGCAGCACTCTGCATCTGTGGAGATGATGCTCCTGATTCTATGGTAGCTCCAGGTTCAGAAGGTGCTGTTGGACTATCACTTTGTTCTACTCTTGATTTTGTTTGTTCTCTAACATAATCTGCAACATATTGTTTCTTGATTCTAACCTTTCGAGAATTAGGAATACCTGAGCTGTCCAACTGTGCCCAACTAGAAAATCCAGTACCAGATTCAGCAAGCCACGCATCAGTATTATCAGATCCATCTCTAGTATGCTGAAAAGCTTGTGATATGTCAGCCTGCTGTTGTGCATTTAAAGGTGTATCTGCTCTTAATCCATATTCATTTAGTGCTATTCCTGGTGGTGGATTAAGTTGAGCAGCCTCTTTTTGACCCTCTGCGTCTTTTGGTTTATCAGTTATTAAATCTCTATCAGGAGGAGTTGGAGTAGATGCAGCATCTGCTGGATCACTACTTTGGGCATATCCACTAGTTGCTAAACTACCTGGAGTATTATTTGTTACTTTTGGATCTACACTAGTAGTTTGAGTATTTAATGGTGTTTGAGGATTATTACCAAGAATTCCCATAATTACAGGAATCTCATCATTATCTGAATCCATAAAGAATCCAAAGACAATATTACCTTGCCTTATTGCTGGTGTTTGGACAGTACTTGCTTGACCACCACCTGCTGTAATGGGGTACATTACATTTGCCCAAGGCAATTGATCAGAAGGAATTTCAGTTTCCCCCTGATCATGTAATCCTATTATTCTTACTTTATATCTTCTACCCCATCCAGATTCACCATCTTTCTTCTGAATTCTTCCAGGAACTATATTATCCCGCCAAAAAGCATCATCGGTGACTTGACCAATCCACCATTTAAAATTTGCTCCAAGATACCCTGGATTGAATAAAGAACCTCCTTCCATATTTTAATCGTCGTATACTCTACACTCAAATGAATCTGGATGATTATCACAATACACTTCTAAATGCTGATCTTCATGTCTTGTATGCCAATCATTTATCTTTGCGCCACCAGGATTTTCTTCATTCTCTTCATGAGCATGAAAAGCATCATTATGAAGTTGTAAATCTTCTTCACTATACTCTAACATACCATGATTAACATGCTCTTTATGATCTTTAGGATCAACATAAACTTCATGTTCTAAATCGTGGTTTGGTACTTTAGTTGTCATAGCTGAGTCCTCCAGTTAATTACCCTATTTTCTACCAAAAGAATCCCTAATTACATTAATTTTAGTATAGGTGACATCTTTGGTCATATAGTGGCATAAATCCCTTATAATATATAGCCCTCCAGTCAGATCGTCAACCTTTTGTCTCGCTCTATTTTGTCTAACAGGTGATAATTGAGGAGAATCTACTATAACTGCATCACCAGCATGTAAAGTAAAATCTCCAGGAAGAGTCATAGAAATTTTCATAGTATTTATTTGGTTCAATCTCATAATAGCTTGATTTAAAGTCTCTCCTGGTTTAGCATTTTTATCTTCTTTTTTCTCAACTTGTTCATTTCCACCAGTTCGGTCATCAGTTTGATCAACACCAGATTTAGTTTTACCTTGAGGAATAGATCCTGTATCAATTAATTGGTATGTTGTCCGTGAAAAATCATTTTTACCACCTTTTGCTGATTTAATATCTGTACTCAACTTAGGTAATTCTTCAGCTGCTTTATTTAAAGTATCTTCATCCCCTTTTTGTTTAGGAGAGGTACCTTGTAGTTTTCTATTACCAGCATTTAAATAAGATACTTCATAATCAAGAGTAAATGGATCAAACGTAATAAGACGAGTAGCATATGTACCCTGTTCCAATTTAGATTTTATATTATTACGATTTTGTTTATCAAATGTTAATGCCTTAATATCATACCCTGGAGGAGGATTTCCTGGAGTTTCATTAAATAATATTTTCCTTTTTTCTTTTTGTTGAAATAACTTATCAACTGATTTAAAATGAAATCCTTTAGAAGTTTCCCATAAAAGAAATCCAGCACTATTTCCCTGTCCACCTTCAGGAACTGCACGGGTTGAAAAATAATTCATCATATAAAATGGTTTTTTATTCGTAAATGCTTTATTATATTCGCCTACAGTTGTTTCAATATCAACATCTTTTTCTGTTTCAAGAGAATCTCCAGACTCACCTTTACCACCTTTTAAAATCTTTTCTATATGACTAGATATTTTACCATCAAATCTAGTATTTAATCTTATTTTATCATTATTAAACAACTCTATAGAATTCATACTTAAAGTTACCATAGATTTTGTAGAATCTACTATTATTTCAGTAACATTATTAACATATAAAGTTACTTCAATTTCTTCTTCATTCGCATCATAAAATTTTAATAGAACTTTTTCACTACCAGTTATAGGTAATCCTGTTACTGCTGTTGTGAATTCACCCTTTTTATCTTTAATAGCAGTTCCACTATCAATATATGTAACAGAAGCATGTATTACATCTTGGAAAAGACTTTCATAATAGGTAAATTTATCTATTATAAGATCTGTAAGAGATACTATTTTACCCTGTTCAGTGTTCGATAAGATCTGTATATATTTTATTTTACCAGGACCAGTCGCCTGTCTGGTGTTTATAGTTGCCATTTTAGAATATTCCTCCCATACTATTTAACCATCTCCTCGATATAAAGCTGCAAATGGATTACTACCTCCTCCCCCAGAACCACCAGCAATATCAGGTTCATTATTTTCAGCAGGAGAAGCACCACCACCAACAAGAATAGGAACTTCTTTAATTACTGTAGTGACATCAGAGTCCGTATTTTCATAAGGAGCAAATTGTTCTAATTGTCCTATTCCTGCACTATTCTTTGCTTTAACCGCAGATCTAGCATTTTTTAGTGCCTCTTCAAAACCTGAATCACCTTGCTCTAATCCACCAACAGTAGTATTACCAAAAGGATTTATAATATTTTGTTTTGTTCTCTCAAAATTCTTAGAGAATGAACTATTTTTCCTTGCCTCTAATACTTTTTCTTTTCGTTTCTTCCTTCTCATATTTTCACCCAACTTCATCTGACCAATACCAGTACCCCTTTTATCAAAATCAGTTGCACCAGCAGTAATAGCATCAGCAACACCACCCATTATTCTTTTTAAACCAAATCCTTTTGGAGCACC
>MDSV01092831.1_pt1 | contig 13422 bp, 15 predicted proteins | sample 810851 | NCBI WGS metagenome assembly MDSV01 (sample SAMN05326640, study PRJNA326480) | marine metagenome | isolation source: seawater | place: Atlantic Ocean: North East | collected 2012 | reverse complement strand
ATATCTATATTAATAAATTGAATCATCTAAGTCTATACAGGATAATTTTTTGAATAAACTAAATAAAACTTTATCTAACGCAATACGTGTTCTTTCTATGGACGCTGTTCAAAAAGCTAATTCAGGGCATCCAGGGATGCCAATGGGTATGGCTGATGTTGTTACTATTTTATACAAATATTTTTTAAGATTTAATCCAAAAAATCCTGATTGGTTAAATAGAGATAGATTTGTATTATCAGCAGGACATGGTTCAATGCTTCTATATTCTCTTTTGTATCTAACAGGTTACAAAAGTATTTCTATAAATGATATTAAAAAATTTAGACAAATAAATTCAATTTGTGCAGGTCATCCAGAATATCATCCAAATTCAGGTATTGAGACAACAACTGGACCTTTGGGCCAAGGCATATCAAGTGCTGTTGGATTTGCTATTGCTGAAGAAATTTTAAAAAAAAAAATTGGCAAAAATATTATTAATCATAAAACATATGTATTAGCTGGAGACGGATGCTTGATGGAAGGAATAAGTCATGAGGCAATGAGTCTAGCAGGACATTTAAAATTAAAAAATTTAATTATGCTATTTGACAATAATTCAATATCAATTGATGGACCTACAAATTTAGCTGTTTCAGATAATTTTAAAAAAAGATTTGAGAGTTATGGTTGGGAGTATATTTTAATAAATGGGCATGATGAAAAGCAAATTTTTAAAGCATTAAAAAAAGCTCAAAAAGCAACTAAACCTACAATTATATCATGTAAAACTAAAATTGGTTATGGATCTCCAAATAAACAGGGGAAAGCATCTTCTCATGGAAGTCCTTTGGGAGAAGATGAAGTTAAATTAGTAAGAAAAAATTTAAATTGGAGTTACAAACCTTTTGATATCCCTAAAAAAATAACAGATGAATGGAAAAAAATAGGAAAAAAAGGAAATATCCTAGAAAAAAAATGGAATAATATTTATAAAGTAAAAAAAACTAAAATAGATAATTTTTTTAAAAACCATTTTTATAAAAATATTAAAAAAGAAAAACTAATAGCTATTAAAGAAAATAAAAGTTTAGCTACTAGAAAATCATCTGAGTCAACTTTGCATACACTTGTTAAAAATAATAATGCTTTAATTGGTGGATCTGCTGATTTGGCTGGTTCAAATAACACTAAAACTAAACATCATAAAATCATTAAATCAGGAGATTTTGGAGGAAATTATATTCATTATGGAGTTAGAGAACATGCAATGTGTGGAATTATGAACGGGTTAGCTTTGCATAGTAAATTTATTCCATACGGAGGTACTTTCTTAATTTTTTCTGACTATTGTAAGCCTTCAATAAGATTGGCTGCCATAATGAAGCAAAGAGTTATCTATGTAATGACCCACGATTCAATAGGCCTAGGTGAAGATGGGCCTACTCATCAACCAATAGAACAGTTGTCAGGATTAAGGGCAATACCTAATTTAAATGTTTTCAGACCAGCTGATAGAATGGAAACTATTGAGTGCTGGGAATTGGCTCTTAAAAGTTTAAAAACTCCAAGCGTTTTAGCTTTAACAAGACAAAATCTTGAACCTATCAGAATAAAATACTCAAATAGAAATAAATGCTCTTTTGGCGCTTATGAAGTCTTAAGAACCAATAATAAAATTAAATTGACTATATTGGCAAGTGGATCAGAAGTTGGTTTAGCAATTGAAACCAGTCATAAATTAGCCAAAGACAGAATATATTCTAAAGTTATATCTATGCCAAGCCAAGAATTTTTTAAATTAAAGTCAAAAGCTTATAAACATAAAATTCTTGGTGAAACAAAATTAAAGATATCTATAGAAGCGGGCTCAACTGAATGCTGGAAAAAATTTGTTGGAGCAAATGGTATAACATTTGGTATTAATGAATTTGGCAAAAGTGCTCCATATAAAGAAATTTATAAATTTTTCGGTTTAACTTCAGAAAATATTTATAAAAAAATAAAGAAAATAATTAGGCAATAAATATGGCAATAAAAATTGGGATTAATGGGATGGGTAGAATTGGTAGAATGGTACTTAGGGCCATTATTGAAAGTAAAAATAGAAATATAGAAATTAAACATATAAATAATCGCACTAACCCTGAAATTAGCTCTTCATTATTAAAATATGACTCAGTTCATGGGAAATTTATTGCAAATATATCATTCAATAAAAATTCTTTAATTATTAATAAAAATAAAATTTCGTTTTCTCAAAAAACAAATATAGAAGATATTAAATGGAAAAAATATGGTGTTGATTATGTTTTTGAATGCACTGGAAAATTTAATTCGAAAGAAAAGTTACTTCAACATATAAAAAATGGCTCAAAAAAAGTGATTGTTTCTGCTCCATGTAAAAATGCTGATAAAACTATAGTTTATGGTGTAAATCATAAAAGCTTAAATAAAAATGATTTAATTATTTCCGCAGCATCATGTACAACAAATTGTCTGGCTCCAGTTGCTTATGTTTTAAATAAAGAATTTAAAATACAATCAGGTTTTATGACAACAATTCATTCATATACGACCGATCAAAGATTATTAGATAATTCTCATAAAGATATAAGGCGAGCAAGATCTGCTGGTCAGTCTATAGTACCAACTTCAACTGGAGCTTCAAAAGCTCTTGGGGAAATTATACCAGAATTAAAGGGCAAACTTGAAGGTTTGGCAATGAGAGTACCTACTCCTAATGTTTCATTGATAGATTTAGTATTTAATTCAAAAAAAAATTTGACAGTAAAAAAAATTAACGACTCTTTTAAAAAAGCTTCAAACAAAGAATTAAAAAATGTACTTGAAACAACTGAAGAAAAGCTTGTTTCGATTGATTTTAACCATAACTCCAATTCCGCAATTGTAGATTTGTCTTTAACTAGCGTAGTAGGAGATAAAATGGGAAAAATATCTGCATGGTATGATAATGAATGGGGATTTGCATCAAGAATGTGTGATTTAGCAGAATATATTCATAAAAGTTAACTTTTTATGAAGAAAATTTCAGATCATAATTTAACACTTAAAAATAAAAAAATTTTACTTAGAGTAGATTTTAATGTTCCAATCAAAGATGGGTCTATAACTGAAACCTCTAGAATAGAAAAAATAATTCCAACTATAAAACTATTAATAGAAAAAGAAGCAAAAATAATAATAATTTCACATGTTGGAAGACCAAAAGGAAAGGTGGTCAAAGAAATGTCTTTAGAACCTATTTCAAAAAAATTAGCCTCTTTATTAAATAAAAATATTTTGTTTAATAATAAAAAATTAAATGAAAATACCGCTTCTGAAGTAAACAAAATTCCAAATGGCTCTATAATGATGCTGGAAAATATACGATTTAATGCAGGTGAAGAGCTAAATGATAAAGAATTTGCAAAAAAATTATCAAATTTAGGAGATTTATACGTTAACGATGCTTTTTCTGTTTCTCACAGATCTCATGCTTCTGTTGATGCTATTACAAAATATATGCCTTCATACTATGGTATACAAATTGCTGAGGAAATTAATGCATTAACAAAAATAACTTCTGATATAAAAAAACCAGTAACACTTATTATAGGGGGTTCTAAAATTTCAACAAAAATCAAAATTATAAATAATTTAATAAAAAAATTTAACAATATAATTATTGTAGGTGGAATGGCTAATACTATGCTTAAATACACAGGCTCGAACATAGGAAAGTCTATATGCGAACATGATTGCAAATCTTTAATAAAAGAAATTTTACAAAATTCAAATAAATATAATTGTAAAATTACATGCCCACTAGACGTAGTAGTTTCAAAAAACTTAGAAGGCAACGGAACAAATAAAGATTTAAAGGAAATTGAAGAAGATGATATTATATTAGATGTAGGGTCAAAAACGATAGATTCTATAAAAAAAATAATTAATGAAACAAATACTGTGTTATGGAATGGTCCAGCAGGATATTTTGAAAACCCCAACTTTCAAAATGGTACTAAACAAATCTTAGATATAATTGAACAAAAAACAAAAAAAGATAATATATTTTCTGTTGCTGGAGGAGGAGAAACTGTTGCTGCAATAAATAAATTTAATAAATCAAATTCTTTTACGTTTGTTTCAACTGCTGGTGGAGCTTTTCTTGAATTTCTTGAAGGAAAAGATTTACCTGGTATAAATGCGCTAAATTAAATGTCTGAATTAAACTCAATAGCACTAAAAATTATTTCATCAGGGAAAGGAATACTTGCCGCTGATGAGAGCAATGGTACTATGACTAAAAGATTAGATGGTGTTGGTATTTCTTCAACTCCTGAAAATAGATTAAAATTTAGAAATACCCTTTTTACATCTGAAAGTATGAAATCATGTATAGGAGGAGTAATTTTATATGACGAAACGATCAAGCAATCTGTTGGCTCTAATTCAATACCTTTAATAATATTAGAAACCGGAGCAATACCAGGAATAAAAGTTGATACTGGCGCAAAGACTTTATCGAGCTCAAAAGAAGAAAAAATTACAGAAGGGTTGGATGGTTTAAGAGATAGATTAAAAGAATATTATAAATTAGGAGCAAGATTTGCAAAATGGAGAGGGGTTTATACAATTTCAGAATCTTACCCTAGCAAAGTAGCAATTTCTACAAATGCTCATGCGCTAGCTAGATATGCATCTTTAGTTCAAGAGTCTGGGATGGTTCCTATTGTAGAACCTGAGGTTCTTATGGATGGAGCTCACAATTCAAAAACTTGTCTAGATAAAACTTCAGAAGTAATCAAAAAATGTTATGAGGAGCTTGAAATTAATAAAGTTGATTTAAAAGGAACAATTTTAAAACCTAATATGATCTTACCAGGATCAAAGTCTGATGAAAAAATAACAAGTGAAGAAATAGCAAAACTAACATTGCAATGTTTGAAAAACAGTGTTCCTTCTGAGGTACCAGGAATGGCTTTTTTATCAGGTGGTCAGAGCGAATTGGAAGCTACAGAAAATTTAAATTTAATAAATGTTCAAAATAATACTGATTTCATTATGACTTTTTCCTATGGAAGAGCTCTTCAGCAAAGCGCTCTTAAACATTGGTCAAAAAATATTGAAGATATAAAAGGTACACAAGAAGTTTTTAATAACAGGGCTAAGATGTGCAGTTTAGCTGCTAGAGGTAAGTGGTCATACGAACTTGATAATAAATAAAAAAAAATTTGTTTACTTAATTTCACCAAGTAAAATTTTAAATAATAAATTTTATAAAGACCTAGAGTTAACCTTAAGAAGCGGAAAAGTAAGTTTTTTTCAATTGAGATTGAAAAAAGAGAAGTTGCAAAAAAAAATTTTTATAGGAAAAAAAATAAGAAAAATTTGTAAAAAATATAAAGTTAAATTTTTAATTAATGATAGCCCAATCCTGGCTCAAGAATTAAATGCTGATGGTTGCCATTTGGGGCAAAATGATATGAAAATAGATAAAGCTAGAAAAATAATAAAAAAAAAAATAATAGGTATAACTTGTCATAATTCTTTAAAATTAGCAAAATTAGCAATCGATAGTGGAGCAGATTATGTAGCTTTTGGAACATTTAATGCAACAAAAACAAAAAAAACTAAGTTTAAAGCAACTAATAAAATTCTTAAGTCATTTAGAAAAATAAGTAAAAAACCAGTAGTAGCCATTGGAGGAATAAATAATTTAAATTATAAAAAACTTTTATTGAATAATGTAAACTTTTTAGCTATCTCAAGTTACATTTGGAAAAATAAAAAGTACAAACCAGAAAAGGCAATAAAAGAACTAACATGAAAATAAATGCTACAGAAATAAGAGTGGGGATGATATTAGAATACAATAATGATCTTTGGGAAGTTTTAAAAACACAACATGTAAAACCTGGTAAAGGTGGAGCATTTGCACAAGTAGAAATGAAAAGTTTGAATAAAAACACTAAACTTAATGAAAGATTTAGATCTAGTGAAACTATAGAAAAAGCGAATTTAGAAGAAATTAAATTTAATTACTTGTACAACGATGAAATAAATTATTATTTTATGGATCCAAAAACATTTGAACAAATAGAATTAAAAAAAAATATAATAGGCGAAAAAGGTAAATTGTTAAGTGAAAATTTAGAAGTTATTATAAGATTCCACAATGAAAATCCATTATCAATTGATTTACCAAATCAAATAACATGTAAAATAAAAAATACAGATGCTGCTATTAAGGGCCAAACAGTTTCATCTTCTTACAAGCCTGCTATTTTGGAAAATGGTATAAACATTCAAGTACCTCCATTCATTGAAAGTGGAGATGAAATCGTTATTGATACTAGATCAGTAGAATATATAAAAAAAATTTAGTTAATGAATTTAATTTCACCAAATTTAAATATAATGATTAAAGCATGTGAAAAGGCTTCAAAAGTAATAATTAGAGACTTTGGTGAATTAGAAAATCTTCAAGTTTTAAAAAAAGGTCCAAGAGATTTTGTCACTAAAACAGATAAAAGAGCTGAAAAAATTTTAATAGAAGAATTACAAAAAGCTAAAAAAAACTATTCTTTTATTACTGAAGAGTCTGGAATAATAAATAATTCCGATAAAGATTGTTTCTGGATTATTGATCCAATAGACGGAACGACAAATTTTTTACATGGTATACCACATTTTGCAATATCAGTTGCTCTTAAAGTTAATAGAGAAATTAAATCTGGAATAATATTTGATCCTATCAAAAATGAAATATTTTATGCTGAGAAAAATAGCGGTTCATTCTTTAATAATCGCAGAATAAGAGTATCTAAAAAAAGTGATTTAGACGATTGTTTGTTTGCATCTAACCATGAGGGAGTAAATCATGTATTTCCAACATTGAATATGCGATATTCTGGATGTGCCGCTTTAGATTTAGCTTACGTTGGATCTGGTAGATTAGATGGATTCTTTCATAACAAAATAAATATTTGGGATATTGCTGCTGGCGTATTAATTGTTGAAGAAGCAGGGGGTAAAGTAAATAACTTGAGTAAATATGATGACAATAATATAAATGTTAGAGCCTCCAATAGTAATATTTACACAAAAATGCTTAAAAATTTAGCTAACTTTTAATTGTTTTTATAAAAACTTTTGCTATAAAACCGCATATGAAAAAGAACATACACCCAAATTATCATTCAATAAAAGTTGAAATGACCGACGGTAGTCAATTTGAAACAAAATCTACCTGGGGATCGGAGGGAGATATACTTAAGCTTGAAATTGATCCAAAATCTCATTCGGCTTGGACTGGTGGAAAACAAAAAATTTTAGATAAGGGGAGAATAAGTAAATTTAATAAAAAATTTCAAAACTTTAGATCAGAGAATAAAAACTAATGTCAAATGCGCCTTTAATGCCCATGGCAACAGCGGTATGGCTAGTTGAAAACACAACATTAACATTTAAACAAATTGCAGATTTTTGTAAGCTGCATGAAGTAGAAATTCAAGGTATTGCTGATGGTGAAGTTGCAAAAGGCATAGTTGGATATAATCCAATTATAGCAGGACAATTAACAAGAGAAGAAATAAAATTATCTTCAGAAAATGAAAATAGACCTCTAAACTTAAAATTTAATGAAATCGAAATAGAAAGCGAAGAAACAAAAATTAAAAAATATGTTCCTTTATCAAAAAGACAAGATAAACCAGATTCAGCTTTATGGTTAACGAAACAGCATTCTATACTTAAGGACTCACAAATTGCAAAATTGGTAGGTATTACAAAAAATTCTGTCACTGCAATCAGAAATAAAAGTTATTGGAATTACAATAATTTAAATGCAAAAGATCCAGTTGCTATGGGCTTATTTTCTCAAAAAGATCTTCTTGAAGCTATTCAAAAAGCAGAGAGAAGAATAAAAAGAGAAAAAAAGGAAAAAGAAAAGCAAAATAACATAAATTAAATAGAGTGAATAATAATAGACAAATAAAATTTAAAGTGCTAATTAAAACAACTTTTTGGAGGTTGTTATTAAAATAGAAGTTAAAGATAATAATGTTGAGCAAGCACTGAGAGTTTTAAAAAGAAAACTCCAGAGAGATGGTTTTTTTAAAATAATTAAATTAAAAAATACATACGAAAAACCATCAGAAAAGAAAAAAAGAATTCTTCAAGAAAACATTAAAAGAGTCAAGAAACTTAACAAGCTCAAAAACAGGATTTAAATATCGCGGGGTGGAGCAGCCTGGTAGCTCGCAAGGCTCATAACCTTGAGGTCGGCGGTTCAAATCCGTCCCCCGCAACCAATTCATTAAAAAAATCTTTTATAAATATTTATACCAACATTTCCAACTTTTTGTTTTTTATCTAAACCAACAAATTGTTTAGCAACAAATGGGCTATTTAAGTTCAATGAATTTAATACCCTTGCAACTTTTTTTTTATTGGTATGAAATGAAAAAACATGCTTATTTGGAATAAGAAATATTAAATGATTGTTTTCTAATATTTTTTGAAAAGTTTTTTTGTTAGAATGATATTCATATAAAGAATATTTTTTATTCGTTATTTTTTTAAAATTTACATTGGGATATAATTTAACCGTTTCAGAAAATGACAAATAATTATTTTCTTTCTTATCTAAGGCGTAAATATTTGAGAGAGTATCAGTCATTATCCATTTTTCACCATTCCAAACCTCGGCTACAGTATGTCCATTAGTCCATAATATTCTTCCCTTAACATTTAAATATGACATCGCTGAAACAAAAATTTTTGCAGATTCTGAACAAATTTCATAATAATTTTTTTTATCAACCATAATATTATCAATAGATTTAATTTCTTTACCGATAGAATTTTCTTGTATTTCTCTAGTAATTTCAGTTGCAATTTTAATTTTATTGTAAATATTTTCATTATTGTATCTATCTAAAATATCTTGGATACGTTGAGGTATAAATTGTTTATTTAAATCAATATTATAAAAATCTATATGATTTTCAAAAGTAGAGGCATTAAATTCGTTTATAGAATTTATATAATCTACTTTAAAAAAAGGGAAAGGTCTTAAAATAATTATGTTAAATAGGTAAATAATAATTAAAATAGATATAGCAAAAAATAACTTAATATAATTTTTTTTTATTTTTCTTATCATTAATTTTAAAAATTAATTTATATTTTAAATTTTGATTTTTTACTGTCTTTTAAAAATCCTTTTACTGTTTCTAAAGTCAGTGATGTATATGATTTACCAAATTTTTCAATTTTTTCAATTATAGCCGGAGGAACTGTTATTATTTGGCAACCAACTTGTTTTGATTGTAAATAATTATAAGGTTCTCTAACGCTGGCCCATAGAATTTCTATATTTTTATAATTTTTAGCTAGTTTAACACTTCTTTTAATTTCTGGAATTGGATCCTTGCCACAGTCTCCTGCTCTACCTGCAAAAATAGATATTATAGTTTTAGTTTTTTTATTTAAAACTTTAATAATTTTTTCAACCTGCTTAGAGTTATATACTGCAGTTATATTAAGTTTTATATTTTTACTATTTAACTCTTTGATTAGATTGCCCATAAAAATGTTTTTTGAATTTACAACTGGTATTTTTACATAAACATTTTTTCCCCAATTTTTAATTTCCTTTGCTTGTTTTTTCATTGAAATATAGTCATCTGCAAAAACCTCAAAAGATATAGGTTTATTTTTTGATAACTTAACTAATTTTAATGCATATTGTTTATAATTTTTAGCTCCAGCTTTCCTCATCAAACTTGGGTTCGTGGTAAAGCCTTTAACTAATTTTTTTTTTGCAAATTTTCTTATTAATTTTTCATCAGCAATGTCACAAAATATTTTTGTCATTAGTAAAAATTTGTATTTATGAATACAGTATAATTATTTATACAGCTTATTTTTAATAAAATCATCAATAGTTAAATCTAAAGCCTTATCTAAGTTTATCTTTGAATTCCAACCATACTTTTTTGCTAATTTAGTATTTAATAATTTACGAGGTGTGCCGTCCATTTTGGGGCCAGAAAACTTAATTTTTAACTTAATATCAAATTTTTTCATTATTATTTTTGCGTAATCTGAAATCGTATGCTCTATACCGCTTCCTATATTGATTAAATAATGTTTTGTTTTTTTCTCTAAAAAAAATAAGCATGCATTAGCAAGGTCATCAACATAAATTACCTCTCTCTTTGCTTTGCCTGTGCCCCATAATTTTATATAATTTTTTTTATTTTTTTTTGCTTTGTATATTTTTTTAATTAAAGCAGGAAAAAAATGAGAATTTTTATCGTCATAATTATCATTTGGTCCGAACATATTGCAGGGCATAAGACATTTATAATTAATTTGGAATTGTTTATTATATGCTTCACACATTTTTACACCTGCTATCTTAGCAATTGCATAAGGTTCATTGCTTTCTTCAAGTTTTCCAGTTAAAAGATAATTCTCTTTAATTGGTTGCTTTGCAAATTTTGGATAAATACAACTCGATCCTAAGAAAATTAAGTTCTTAATATGATTTACCTTTGCGGCTTCAAAAATGTTATTTTGTATAGCTAAATTATTAAATATAAACTCTCCACCATATTTAGAATTAGCTAAAATACCACCTACTTTTGCCGCACATAGTATAACAGAGTCAATTTTATTATTTTTAAAAAAATTATAAACTTTTCTTTGATCTGTCAAATCTAGCTGTTTTTTATCTTTGATTAAAATATTATACTTTTTTTTCTTAGTCTTTAATAACCTAAGTACTGCAGATCCAGCCATTCCATTATGTCCTGCTAAAAAAATATTTTTTTTTTTCATTATTTAAGGAATTGAAATTTACACTTCATAAAACTATTTACAAATATTACATTTAAAATAATAAAAAATGGATATGTATAGATTCTATATCTAAGGTCATAATCTATAAATGTAATCACAAAGAATAGGACGGTTGCAAAAATTATTAACAAGCAATTTATTATAACTACTTTCTCAAACTTAAGAAAGTATTTATATAAAAATATACCAGATAGTAATGGAATATATAAATACATAAAATATATGAAGTTGTAAACCTTGTGTTTTAATGAATAAGCATCAAAGTAAATTGAAAAAAAATACACCAATTTTAAGCTATATAGCTTAATCATCTCAATTATAGATGGCTCAAAATTATCAATATAAATTCTATTAACTATAATTGTACCATTTATATTTTTTTCTAAAAAAATTTTAAAAAAAATATTTTCTAAATATTCATTAGAATTTATAATAAAATAAGATAACAAAAAAAATATTAATAAAATAGCTATAAACTTTAAAAAGTTTTTTAAATTATAATTTATTTTTTTTAAAATAACGTTTGATAATATATAAATAAAAAACAATATTGATTGAGGCTTTATAAAAGAGGCAAAAATATATGTTATCAAAGACGAAAGTATTTTTTTTTTCAACAAAAAGTCGAAAACAATAAGTTATAAAAAAAATTAATATTAGGTCACTTGTTCCGTATTTAATCCACTGGGAAAACTCATAATTAATTACACCCAAGATAAAAATATAAATAAAAAGAAAATTATTTTTTTCTTTAAAAACCTTTAAATTTTTACAAATAAAAAAAATATTATACAAAGTAAAAAAAAAGAAATTAAAATTTAAAAATACAAAAAAAACTTCCCAATTTGGCAGGTATAATAAAATTTTGTAGATTATTATTGTAAAAAAGTAAGCAATATTAAAATACAATAAGTTCATTTCAGATAGAGGCAGTTTTGCTTTATTAATAAATTTATTTACATCTGGAGAGTATTGAAACTCAATAAAAAAAATTAAATATAATGCGGATAATAAATATATAATCAGTTTTAAATATTTTAATTTTTCAATTTTATTAATCATTTTTTAAATTATTATAAATAATATTTATTTCTTCATTATTCAAAAAACTGAAGTATTCACTTTCTTTTTTTAATGTTTCAAATTTTTGCACTGATATTTCAATTTTATCTAAAAAAATTTTTTTTAATAAACTTAATCTTATTGATGGATCAATAAAACTATACCAAAAATTATAAAAATCTTTAAATTCTAAATTTTTTAAAATTTTAAATACATTTCTATCAATATTTTTCTGTTCTCTAAAAAATATACTACCTTTATCAATTTTTTCATTAATTTTAAAAAAAGTACATCCAATTTCATTTTTATAAAAAACAGATCTTAAAGATATATCTGCACCTCTCATATTTGGAAGAAAAGCTGGATGAAAGTGGAAAAAATTTTTTTTTGTTTCTAATAATTTTTTATTAATTATTTCTCTTCCAGTATATAAATAATTTTCATGAATATTATTATTAAAGTAAATCATTGATTTTTTTGAATTAATGCTTTCTGAATTAATAAAGTCTAAATCAAAATTATCTATATTTTGAAAAGTATATGAATCTTTTATAAAATTCTTTTCTAAATTGAAATATTCTTCTACAAAGTCTATAAAATATTTATTTTCTTTTTTTCTTAAGAACATAAGTGGAAAATTATTGTTTTTTATAAACTTATTTACCATAAAAAATTTTTTAAAAATTAAATATTTAGATACAATAACAACTTTTTTTAATATTGAATTACTTTTCAGAAAATTAATATAAAACCTTGAAATTGGATTATCAAAAAAAATTAAATTTAAATTAAGCTGATCTATTTTCATATTTATTTTTTATTTATGGGTAAATTTAAATTGTTATAAAATTTATAATTTTTATAAACTGAATTTAAAGAAAATGAATTTTCTAAAATTAAATCACTAATAAATTTCCTGAAATTAATTGTGTCAAACTTTTTTTTAAAAACGCCATTATAATTTTCATGCTTTGCCATAAGTACAACATTTGATAAATAATCATCATAAGCTGATAATTTTTCGACTCTGTTTCGGCAATAAAATTCATAACATATGCCATGATCACTAAGGATTATTATTGTTGAAGAGTCGTATAATCCTTTTTGTTTTAACTTAAAAAAAAAATTGCCTATATATTTATCTAAATTTAAAATTCCCATATCATAATTTTTTAATGCTAATTTTTTGTTGCTTTCTTTAAACTTATAATTTTGCGTATTAATGTATTTTTCTTGAGTATCAACTACCCATGGTTTATGCACAATAAGAGAATGAAAAAAATAAAAATTATTATTTTCAAAATCTATATTTTCGAACCTTTTAAAATATTGGTAATCTAATTTTTTTTGAAAGAAGTAAGGAAAAAAATTTGCCTCTACATCATCTGGAATTAAATATGAGATAATTTTTTTATAAATATTAATAAAAAAAAAATTATTACTAATAGGCTTTTCACATAAAAACTTTTCATTTTTACAAAAAATAAGATGACTAAATATATT
>MDSV01007588.1_pt1 | contig 13423 bp, 13 predicted proteins | sample 810851 | NCBI WGS metagenome assembly MDSV01 (sample SAMN05326640, study PRJNA326480) | marine metagenome | isolation source: seawater | place: Atlantic Ocean: North East | collected 2012 | reverse complement strand
TCTAATCAAATCTTTTATGCCGCCAATGCTTCTATTAACCCCTGTTTTATGGAAGCCTGAAATGCTTGGCGAATATTCATCATTCGTATATGTCAATCCCTTTACTTATTTTGTTGGTATTGTTAGAAATGATTTAATTGGTTTAGATTTTGATATATATATATGGATTGGAGCATTATTAATAACTATTTTTCAACTATTAGTCTTTTTAATATTGTATTCAAAGAAAAATAAAAGAATAGTTTTTTGGGTATAATTATGAAATCAGAAATTATTTTGAAAAATGTCTACTTAGATTTTCCAATCTATGATGCTCAATCTTTATCAATAAGAAATAAAGTGCGTGATATTGGAAGTAAAGTTGTATCTAGATCAAAAAATGATATTTCTGGAGCACGAGTGATCGAAGGTTTAAAAGATATAAACCTGAGTCTTACTCATGGTGATAAGCTTGCAGTACTTGGTTCAAATGGATCAGGGAAAACTACATTACTTAAGCTTATAGCTGGAATTTACTACCCAACACTAGGAGAGGTAAATTGCGAAGGAGAATTGAGTTGTATGTTAGATATTGGTTTTGGTTTTGAGCAGGATGCAACAGGGTACGAAAATATAATTTTATCAAACATAACAAGAGGTTTGACTAAAAAATCCATTGACAAGTTATTGCCGGAAATTGCTGAGTTTAGTGGGCTAGGCGAATTTTTACACATGCCGCTAAGAACATATTCTAGTGGAATGCAGGCAAGACTTGCTTTTTCTTCAGCTGTGGCAAATACACCTGGGATATTATTAATAGATGAGTTTTTTTCTACTGGTGATATTGAATTTTCGGAAAAAAGTAAATCTAAAGTCCTTGAAATGATGGATAATTCATCTATTTTAGTATTTGCATCTCACGACATGGACCTATTAGAAAATATATGTAATAAAGCAATTCTGATGAAAAATGGTGAAATAGTATTCTCAGGCGAGCCAAAAGATACGATTAATTTTTATCGAGACACATATAATTTATAATGAAGTTATTTAAAGTAGAAAGTAAAAAAAATTTAAACTATAAAGTAGACCCAAATAAGAAATGTGTCAAGTACGTTAAATCAAGTAAGGAAGAAAAATTTTCAAAACATAAGTATCAAGATTCAATAGTTAGAGCAGATTACTGTAAATGTATAATATCAATAATCTTTAATACTAATAATATTGAAAAATCTATTTTTACAATAAATAAATTTATAGAAAAAGCAAGTAATCCAGAGGATATCCAGTTCTGTATTAAAATAGATAGTGATAACCCTTCATTTGTAGATCGTTTTTTAAAAGAAACATCTAATTTAAATTGTAATTTTGTCATTTTATCGTCACCTTCTGGAAGAGGTTTTATAGATCTTTGGCAGTGGGTAAATTTTTTATTTAAGGTATCATCAAAGAACTCACATTTTGTTATGAATATTTCTGATGAAATGTATGTTGATCAAAAAAATTGGGATTCAGTTCTAGAAAAATATATAAATTTAGAGGCTGATAATATATTTAGGTTAAGAACCTCAGTTTATAAAAATAGAAATTATAATGATCTTTATGAGTGCGCCTATGCTCCAGATACAACTGCAATATACACAAGAAAATATATAACAATTCAAGGAAACTTTTCTCCTTGCTTTGGCCCTGATAACGGACAGCAAATAGTAGCTTACTATTTGTCTAAAATTAATTATCCCAATCATTATCAGTATTTACGAGATAAAGTTATAAATGATATTTCTTTCTCAGGACAAGGAACAAATATAGGATTAAAAGAAAAAGACTTAGATGTAAGAAGAAATTTAAATCATCAATTATGGCTTAATATTTTCAAATATAAAAACCAACTAGATTATTATAAGCGAGCAAAAAAAATACAAATAGAAATACTAAAAAACTCATTTCCATCAATTATTGTAAAAGATAATGGAAAAGATTATCAAGTTTATTTATCAACTTATAATTCTGAAAATCATGAAATTTTTATAAGGCTAAAGTTATCTTATTCAAATTTATCAAAAATAAAACTTATGCTATATAACTTAGCAAGATATGATTTTTTTAAATTCAATACTGGGCATGAAAAACCGAGAATAATAGGAATCTTAGTCACATTATATTTTAAATTATTTAATCAATTTCCAAGTACCAGTAAAAATAAAACTAAGTCTCGTTTAGAAATTTTTTATGGCAAATATTCGTTTTTAACTGGACTGTCATATATTAATATATTAAAAGAAAAAAATTTGATTTCAAAAAAAAGATCACTTTTTGAAAAAATAATTTTTAATGAAATATTTTATCCAGTAATACACTATATAATAGTTTATTTATCAATTTTATTATTTCCTCTTTTAATAATAATTGATGCTAGAAATATTATAAAAAATTATGAATATTTTATGTATTTTATAAATCTAAAACTTTTTGGTAAATATATTCATGTAAAATCCCATATTTTTCAAAATGATAAATTTGATCAGTCAAAGACAATTAATATTAAAGGTGATTAATTTATGAAACAGTGTGTTATTTTGGTTGGCGGAAAGGGAACTAGGCTTGGTAAGTTAACAAAAAATATGCCTAAACCAATGATAGATGTTGATGGTAAGCCATTTCTTTTATTTTTACTTAATATGATATTGAGATTTGGATTTGAAGAAGTCATTCTTTTGGCATCACACGCTAATAATGTTATTACTGAGTACTTTAAAAAGTCTGATAATTTAAATTGCAAAATAAAAATTATTATAGAAAAAAATCCTTTAGGCACTGGCGGAGCAATTGTTAATGCCCTTGAACATCTTGAGGATACTTTTTATTGTATAAATGGAGATTCAGTTATAGAAGGAAACTGGATTTCATTAAACCCTGTTCTAAACAATAAGTTTAAAGCAGTTATAGGACTTACTGAAGTAAATAATCCAAGTAGATATGGCTCAATAAATCTGGATGGAGATAAGATAATACAGTTTAATGAAAAAAATGTTAATTCAGCTTCTAAACTAATAAATGGAGGCATATATCTTTTAAAAAAAGAAATTTTCAAAGATTATGATAAAAGTGTAATTTCACTAGAAAAAGATATTTTTCCAAAATTAATAAAAAATAGAGAATTAGGCGGAAAAAAAATTAATGGATATTTTATAGATATAGGAACACTAAATTCACTTGATGAAGCTAGGAAGAAAGTATGGTCCAAAGGTAAAAAAGCTTTTATTTTTGATAGAGACGGAACATTAAATATTGATTATGGGTATACACATAAAGCTAAAGATTTGTTATGGATTAATGGCGCTAAAGATTTAATAAAGCACCTCAATGATTTAAATCATTTTGTATTCGTTGCTACAAATCAAGCTGGTATAGCAAAAGGGAGGTATACAGAGAATGATATGCATTCTTTTCATGATGCAATGCAAAAAAGTTTATTTAAAATCGGCGCACACATAGACAAATTTTATCATTGTCCTTATCATGCCGATGGAGTTATAAAAAAGTATAAATTAGATAGTCATGATAGAAAACCGAACGTTGGAATGCTTGACAAAATTATGAATGAATGGAATTTATCAAAAGAGGCAATGATTTTGATTGGTGATCGATCATCTGATATTCAGTGTGCCGAAAATTTTAATATTAAAGGTTTTCAGTATAATACGAATGATAATCTATATGATTTTTATATGGAGAGAGTACATAATGAGTATTAGTTTTTTTAATGAAAATGGTTATCTAATTTTAGAGAAAATTTTTTCTGAAGATGAATGCAATGAAATAGTAAAACAAGCTGAAACTTATAACTTGAAAGACAACTACATTCCAATTATGAATTTACATAAGTTTTCAAATAAAATCCTAAAGCATATGTCTAATCCAAATATAATTAAATATATAGAGAAAGTTTTCGAAGGAAATGCGCTTGGTTTGCAAACTGAATTTTTCTTCATGCCACCAGGAACTAAAGGCTTTAGCCCCCACCAGGACAATACTTATGTTCAAGCTGATCAAAACAGTTTCGTTTCTGCATGGGTTGCGCTTACTGATGTTAATAATAAAAATGGTGGTCTAATTATATGGCCAGAATCTCATAAAGAAAAACAATTAAAAACTAAAAATAACGAAGATAAGCCAAGTATAAATCAAGACCCAAATGCAAGAAAAGTAGAATCGATCATTCCTGAAAAATATATTGCCTATTCGCCAGATATTTCAAAGGGTAGTGTAATGTTAATTCATAGCTGGTTAGTCCATGCTTCTAATACAAATTATTCCCAAAAAAACAGAAATGCTCTTTTATGTACTTATATTAAAGAGGGAGCTGATTTCAGATCAGGTAATTATGCAAAAAGAAAATCGTTCGAACTATATAAATAAATGAAAAAAAACAAAGGACATATGGGTTCTACAATTAAATTTAAATCCAAAGAAGATAGAAATTTATTCATGAATGATTTCAATTCTGACAGTGAGATTTTAAAAATTTTTAATAGTTGGAATTATAAAGGAACATATGACACAAAATTTATTGATTTCGAGAGTGTTATTATTTCAGAATTAATCTCAAAAAAAATTATTACAGAAAAAAACTTTATAAAGTATGATTATTCTTTAGATGATTTACATTTATGCTTACATGACAATATAAAGAGTTTAGATCAATCAGAGCAAAATCAGATATCTATAAGTTTTTACGAAGCATCAAAAAAAATTCAAGATATGTATGTGAAATTTATATCTAATATTATTTCACCAATTTTTTCAGGCAGGATACATTATCAGGTTGTTCCAACTTTTCGTTTTCATTTTCCAAATCAAAAAGGTTATGAATGGAAAGACAGATACCATACTGATATTATGTTAGGTCACCCTCCATATGAATTTAATGTTTGGCTTCCTTTTACAAAAGTTTTTGAATCAAATAGTATGAGACTCACTCCACTAAATGATAGTGTAGAAATTTATAAAATGTGTAATAATAACTTCGAAATTTTAGCTGAAAAATGTCAGTATGATAATGATTTTATTTCTCATCTGAGCTCAAAATCATCACCTTTAGACATGAAATATGGTGAATTTATAATTTTTGATCCAAAATGCCTTCACTGTACGCAGCATAATATAACTAATAAAACTAGAATAAGTATGGATATAAGAATTATGCTAGAAAATAATTTTGATAAATATTCTAGAGAATATAAAACAACCGGTAGAAAAAAAATGTTATTTAAACCAGGTTATTATTTTTCAAAAGAAGCACTATAGATGAAAAAAGATTTTAATATAAAGCAAGCATATTACTTATTTTTGCTTATTCGAAAAAGCGAAGAAAAGATAATCGAACTGTATGAAACAGATAAAATTAAAAGTCCTGTTCATTTATCAATTGGCCAAGAAGCCATTGCAGTTGGTGTAGGTATAGCTTTAAATAAGGAAGATATAATATTTAGTAACTATAGAGGCCACGCGCATTACATCGCTTGTGGTGGTAATTTCCGAGCAATGTGGGCAGAGTTATATGGGAAAAAAGATGGTTCGTCAAGAGGAAAAGCCGGTTCAATGCATTTGAGCGATTGGTCAGTTAATTTTATGACAACATCAGCAATAGTTTCTTCTGCTGTCCCAGAAGCAGTAGGTTATGCATATGCTCAAAAATATAAGAATAAAAAGGGTGTTGTAATATGCTATCACGGGGATGGTGCTGTGGATGAGGGAGTTTATTGGGAATCTTTAAATTTTGCGAGCTTGCATCAGCTACCAATCTTATTTGTATGTGAAAATAATAAATATGCTATATACACGCATCAAGACAAAAGAATGCTAGGTGATTCAATTGTAAAAAGAGCAAATTCATTTGGCATTGACTCACTAAGGGTCGATGGCTTGTCAACAAAGGATTTTTACTCTGTTGCAAAGAATTGTTTGCAAAAAATTAAAAGTAATAAAGGTCCAATGCTAATGGAATGTTTGACAAGCAGATGGAGAGATCATGTTGGACCCGGGGACGATAGGCATCTAAATTTTAGATCTGATGAGGAGATAGATAATTTTATAGAAAATGACGACTTGAAAAAGTTAAAAAAGTTATTAACTAAAGATGAAGTAAAACAAGTTCATGAAGAAGTTAATAATATATTGGATGATGCTATAAATTATGCTGAAAATGCACCCTTCCCAGAAATCTCAGAAATTACGGATGATGTTTATGGATAATTTAAAAGAAATTAATTATGGCGAAGCAATATATGAAGCCTGCTATCAAGAAATGGAAAAAGATGACTCCGTTTTTATTTATGGGCTAGGTGTTGATGACGCAAAAGGACACTATGGGACATCAAAAGATTTACATAAGATCTTTGGTGCCAAAAGAAATATTGATATGCCTTTATCAGAAGATGCTATGACAGGGGTAGGAATAGGTGCAGCTTTAGCTGGACTTAGACCAGTTTATGTCCATCAAAGAATGGATTTTCTTTTACTTTGTATGAACCAATTAGTAAATATGGCAGCGAAACTCCGTTATATGTCGTCTGGGGAGCATTCTGTACCGTTAGTTGTCCGTGCTGCCATAGGAAGAAGTTGGGGGCAAGGTGCTCAGCACAGCCAGGCATTTCATTCGTATTTTATGCATGTTCCAGGAATAAAAGTTGTTGCGCCTACAAACCCACATGATGCTAAAGGATGTTTAGTAAAAAGTATAAGGGATAATAACCCAGTAATATTTGTAGAGCATAGGATGCTTTATTCTAATAAAGGGTTTGTCCCGAATGAATTATATGAGGTAGAATTCGGTAAAGGAAGAGTTTTAATTGAAGGAACTGATATTACTCTCGTTGGAGTAAGTTACACAGTTACAGATTGCATAAGAGCATCTTTGGCATTAAAAGAAATTGGAATAAGTGCCGAAGTCATTGATCCAGTAAGCTTATCTCCAATAGATTACGAAATTATTAGAAAATCGGCCAATAAAACTAAGAAAGTTCTTGTTGTTGATAATGGGTGGCTGACATGTGGCTTTTCCTCTGAAGTGATAGCAGACTTAGGTATAAATTGTTCAAATCTTTCTCTTAGTAGGATGGGCTTCTTAGAATCACCATGTCCTACAACAAGAATTTTAGAAGATGGCTTTTATCCAAATCCAGAGAGCGTGGCTATAAAAGCTAATAGAATTTGCAATGGAGACAAGAATTGGAAGCCAAGAAAAATTTCTAGAGATGAAATAAATTCATTTAAAGGACCTTTTTAAATTCTGATATTATTTAAAATCTGATATTATAGTTAATAATTTTTGTACAGGGGATTTTAGGTTTTGAAAGCATTTATAACAGGAATAACTGGTATGGTTGGCTCCCATTTAGCAGATTATTTGTTGGAAAATACTGATTGGGAAATTCATGGTTTGATTAGATGGAGAAGCCCATTAGATAATATTGAAAATTTAGTAAAAAACATTAATAAAAAAGATAGAGTATATCTTCATTATGGCGATTTAAGAGATCCACAATCAATAAATGCTGTTGTGGCAAAGGTAATTCCCGATTATACATTTCACCTTGCAGCTCAAAGTTATCCAAAAACAAGTTTTGATTCGCCGCTTGATACTTATGAGACAAATATTTCTGGAACATCAACTATTCTTGAAGCTTTAAAGACTTATTCAAAAGATTCTTATATTCATGTTTGTGCGTCTTCAGAAGTTTTTGGAAGAGTACCAAAAGAAAAAATACCAATTAATGAAGAATGTTCTTTTCATCCAGCCTCACCATATGCTATTTCAAAAGTTGGGACTGATTTAGTTGGAAGATTTTATGCTGAGGCTTATGAAATGAAAATTATGACGACAAGAATGTTCACTCATACAGGACCAAGAAGAGGCGATGTATTTGCAGAATCCACGTTTGCTAAACAAATAGCGTTAGCAGAAGCAGGTTTTATTGACCCTATTATTAAAGTAGGGAACCTAGACTCGATGAGAACAATAGCTGATGTCAGAGATGCTGTAAGAGCATACCATATGCTGGTTACCATTAACCCTACGCCCGGAGAATATTATAATATTGGCGGAAGCCATTCTTGTACAGTAAAGACAATTTTAAATGATTTAATAAATTTATCTTCTATAAAAGATAAATTAAAAATTGAGGTAGATAAAGAAAGGATTCGACCAATAGATGCTGATTTACAGGTTCCAGACACTTCAAAATTTAATAAACATACTGGATGGAAACCAGTTATTCCATACGAAAAAACAATCTCAGACTTATTAGATTTTTGGAGGGCAAAGGTGTCTAAAAACGAAGGAAATTATTTAACAAGATAAAAAAAATGAATGATATAAATTTTATAAAGACATTAGATAAAGATACACCATTTTTAAATCATAAAAATGCAGTTTTAAGTGCTCCTATTAGACATTTATTTATGATAGGTGTTGTTGAATTTTTAGGTAAGATTTCAAACAAAAATCCTATTAATATCTTAGAAATAGGATCATGGTTTGGAGCCTCAACATTATCTTGGGCACAAGGGTTAACTTCATACGCAAAAAAAAATAGCTCTATAACTTGCATAGACGCATGGCAACCTTTTTTTGATATGAATATTCATGCTGATGAACAATATGCAAAAGAAATGGAACAACTTCTCGAAACAGATTTTGCATATAATGTTTTTCTTCATAATGTAGGGACGCTGAAAGATAAAATTAAAACTCAGCACTTTAGAGGACAAAGTGAAGATATATTACCTCAATTAAAAGACAATATTTACGATATAGTTTTTATAGATGCAGATCACACATATAATCCTGTAAAAAAAGATATTGAGGAATCATTAAGATTGGTAAAAGAGGGTGGAGTAGTATGTGGAGACGATTTAAATCTTCAACTTCATGAAATTAATAAAGATAATGCTATTAAAAATAAGCATAAAGATTTTATTAAGGATCCAAAAACAAATAAAAATTTCCATCCAGGAGTAACTGTGGCAGTTTCGGAAAAATTTGGTGAGGTATCGTCTTGGGGTGGCTTTTGGGCTATGCAAAAAAAAAATAGCCGTTGGGAGAAATTTTCTCTTAAAAATATGGATGTAGTTTATCCAAATCATTTTACTAAAGATCATAAAGAAAAAGCAAAATCACATTTCGAAGATATAAAAAAATCACTTTATTGATAAAATGATAAGGGAAAAATTAATTTCAATTCACCTTAATACGAATAAACCAGAAGCGTTTTCTAAATTTATTACTTCACTCACTGAATCTGCAAATGAAATTGAACAAATTGAAGTTTTGGTAAGTATTGATATTGATGATAAAAATATTCATCATACAATTAAATTATTAAAGGACAAATATCCAAATTTAATTAAAATTATTAAAACAGATTTAATTAAATCTTTTTCTGACGCATGGAAACCTTTGAATATACTTTTAAATGAAACCTCTAATTCCGTTAAATTTATATCATGTATGTCTGATGAAATTATATTTATCACAAAGGGATGGGATTCGATCATTTTAAACTATGATAATTTGTATGAGGATAATATTTTTAGAATTAGATGCTCTAGGTATAAAAAAGAGAAATATCAAGATATATGGGAATGTGGTTATAAGCCAGATTCATATGCTTTTTATACAAAAAAATGGTTAGATTTAGTAGGGCAATGGAATCCATGCATTGGTCCAGACACATATCAAGAGTGCATTTCTTTCTACATGAATAATTATGGGGAAAAATTCCAAAGAAATATAATAAACGATGATATAAATTTGTTGGGTGAAGAAGTATCGACAGGATTAGGCTTTAAAGAGAGAATTCAAAGATCTCGGATTTACTATAAAGCATTTTTTAAGCTCATGTCATATAAAATACAAAAGTCAGCTAGTAACTCTGCATTTGAAATTATCTCTGAGATAAATGGACTAAATAACTTACCTAATTATGTTCCTCTTAATAGAAATAAAATTTTATGGACAAATTTTATTAGGAGATTTAATTTCTTTTATTATAGGGGTTCACCTGATCACATAATAAATACGAAAATCAAAAATTTGGTTTTTATGATATGGTGCTATTTAGATTTTTTAGATAATTATATTGTTTTAATAATAAATTTTTTATATAAAAAAAAATATCTAAAAAAGATTATAAGGAACGAAAAAAATTTTAAACAAGTTGAAAATATAATAAATAATGAGAAATTATCCTAAAATAACAATTATTATACCCGTAAAGAATTCGGGAAAAACGTTACAAAAAACTTTTGATTCATTAAAATTACAAAGTTATAAAAATCTTGAAGTTATTGTTATGGATGGTTTGTCATCAGATAATACAATGGAAATTATTAATAGTAATAGTGATATAGTAGATATAATTATATCTGAAAAGGATGAAAGTAGTGCGGGAGCATGTAATAAAGCTATTGGGATATCCTCAGGAGATATAATAGGTTTTTTATACGGTGATGATTATTTAGTGAAAAATGCATTAAGTACGATAGCTGAAGCTGCTAGAAAAAGTGATAATTTTGATATTATTTCGTATGGCTTATCTATTGAAAACCTTGAAACAAAAAAAATTCTATTAGAGTCAAAAAAGAAAAAAAATATTTCATTGAATCTAAATAATATTTTATTTAAACATGTTTTAAATCATTTCTATAGAAGAGACATTTTTAAAAAATATGGGTATCTTACGTCTCTTTATTATGATAACAGTATATTTTACTCAAATGACAGAGAATTTCTTATTAGGCTAGCATTAAATAATGTTAGAAATTTTGTTATCGAGAAAACTTTATATAAAATGACTCATCATAAAAACTCACATAGCGGAAGCAGGTCCGGAATTGTTAAAATTAGAGAAGAGCATATTGGTATAGCTGAATATTATCTTAAAAAAAATAATTTATCAAAATATAAAAAAAATAAGCTAATTGATTTTAAATCTCATAATCTTGCCTTGCTCATAGTTTGGTATTTATACAAGATTAATCTTAAAGAATTAATAGTGATATTTAAAAAAGGTTATGATTTAAAAGGATTTTATTGGTTTATTGATATTTTTAAATGTCCGTTATCAGAACTTGCATATAGAGCTTCAGTTAAAAAATGGATATAAATTAATAGTTATAAAATTTATTTAATCAGGACAACTCCTGTATTATAATATTTAGACAAAAATAACAATAATTATTCACATGATTGTATCGAGATCACCTTATAGAATTTCTTTTTTTGGCGGAGGAACTGACTACGAAGATTGGTTTTCTATAAATGGGGGTGCATTTTTATCAATGGCTATAAATTATTACACATATATAACTTTTAGAATCAAGCCAGAATTTCAAGAAAAACAATTTAGGGTGCTTTGGAGACTTGCTGAAGAAGTAAATAATATTGAATCAATAAAACATCCAATAGTAAGAGAAACACTCAAATTATTTCAATATAATAAAGGCTTAGATATATCTTATATTGGTGATCTTCCCGGAGGAAGCGGTATGGGTTCGAGTTCTGCTTTTACATCTGCATTGGTTAAGGCTATATATGAGGAAAGGAAAAAAGAATTAAACTCATATGAGCTGGCAAAGATATCATATGATATTGAAAAGAATAGGATATGTGAAACAGTAGGTATACAAGACCAAATTGCAACTTCATTTGGTGGATTTAATAGCGTCGAAATAAATAAAGATGGGAGTTATGAAATATCGCCAATAAATTTATCTACAGAATCTTTAGAATTTTTTTTGCAAAGACTTGTATTAGTTTATACTGGACAAACCAGAAGAGCTACAGATATAGCTGAATCAAAGGTTAAAAACATAGATAATAAAAAAAAGGAATTTCGCATTTTACAAGATATGGTGCCAGAAGCAAAAAATTACTTATTGAAAAATGATATAAAAAATTTTGGTTTATTAATGCATGATGCATGGCACATAAAAAGAGATTTATCTTCTTCTGTAACAAACAACGAAATTGACGAACTTTATAATTATGGTATTAAAAATGGAGCAATTGGAGGAAAGGTCCTAGGAGCAGGAGGTGGAGGTTTTTTATTATTTGTATGTAGGGAAGGCGAGAAAAATAATTTAGTAAAAAAACTTTCTTTAATTAATAAATCAGTAGTTCCATTTAAGATATCAAAAAGCGGAACTAAAATTATTTATAATGAGGTACCGAAATAAAATGAGTTTTTTTAAGGATAAAAATGTTCTTGTGACTGGAGGAACCGGCTTAATAGGTATGCCTTTAGTTCGAAAACTAAATGAGTTAGGAGCAAATCTAACAGTTGTTTCTCTTGATAAAAATCCAAATCTTGATGAATCAATTAATTTTTTAAATTTAGATTTAAGAAAATTTGATAATTGTACAAAAGCTTGTGAAAATAAAGAAATAGTTTTCAATTTAATAGGTGTTAAGGGTTCTCCAAAAATGACTATTGAAAATCCCGCAAGTTTTTTTATTCCAACTATTACTTTCTCAATTAATATGATGGAAGCAGCAAGAATATCTGGTGTACAAAGATATTTATTTACAAGTAGCATAGGTGTTTATCATCCTGCAGATGTTTTTAACGAGGATGATGTTTGGTCAACTTTTCCTTCTGAAAATGATAGATTTGCCGGATGGGCAAAAAGAATGGGAGAATTGCAGGCTCAAGCTTATGAGATACAATATAAGTGGGATAAAATATCTATAGTAAGACCGGCAAATGTTTATGGACCTTATGATAACTTTGATCCTGAAAACGCAATGGTAATTCCTAGTCTGATTAATAGAGCTTCCTCTGGAGAAAGGCCATTGACCGTATGGGGTGATGGAAGCCCAATTAGGGACTTTATATATTCGGATGACGTGGCAGATGGAATGATTGAAGTAGTTAAGCAAGGTTATAATAAACCAATAAATCTTGGAAGTGGAACTGGTGTAACAATAAAAGAAATTGCAACATCAATATCAGAAAAGATGTCCGATAAATGCGAAATCGTCTGGGATACTTCTAAGCCAGCTGGCGATAAAATGAGAATTATGAATACTAAAAGAGCACAGTCTCTCGGAATAAAGCCAAAAATCAGTTTAGATAAAGGTATAGAGAATACGATTAAATGGTACAATAGTAATAATGTTAAAAATCTCCATAGATACAATGCATTTACTGATAAGATATATAATTGATTAATTGAAAATATAATAAAATTGTGAAATTATCTTATAAATAAAAAATTAAACATACCAAACAAAAATAGAGAGGGTCAGATGCCAAAAAAAGCTTTAATTCTTACATGGGAAAGTTATCAAGATCATGAAGTTGTATACCCTTTTTACAGGGTTCAAGAAGAGGGCTTTAAGGTTGATATAATGGCAAACAAGCTTGGACGTATATTT
>MDSV01239083.1_pt1 | contig 13424 bp, 9 predicted proteins | sample 810851 | NCBI WGS metagenome assembly MDSV01 (sample SAMN05326640, study PRJNA326480) | marine metagenome | isolation source: seawater | place: Atlantic Ocean: North East | collected 2012 | reverse complement strand
GCGCGGGGGTCATGCCGGCCACCATGGTCGAGGAAAACGACCACATCGCTCACCTTCAGCTCGGAGGACGTGAGCTTGGCAATGCCCTCCAGCACGCTGCCTCCTGAGATCAGGATGTCGTCGACAACCACGACTGTGTCCCCTGCGTTGAATTCCCCTTCCACGAGCCGTCTGGTGCCATGGGCTTTCACCTCCTTGCGCGGATAGATCAGGGGCTTGTGCAGTTGGAGAGAAAGGCCGGTGGCGGTGGGTAGGGAGCCGTAGGGAATGCCTGCGATTCGGTCGAAGTTGAGCGTTCGCAGTACCCGGGAATAGCAGTCGAGTACGCGATGAAAGAGGGCTGGGTCCGAGATGATCTGACGCAGATCCACGTAGTAATTGAAGATTGCGCCACTTGCTTGTTTGAATTCACCAAACAACAGGCAGCGAATATCAAACAGGTCGATGATCAGATCCCTTAGTTCCGGATCGGTGCCTGTTTGAGCTGAAGGCTCCCCGTTTGCTGTGTCGCTCTGCGCTGAAGGTTGATCGGCGTGGGGCCAGATCCTGCATTGCACAGATTGCAGCTGGCTCTGTTGCACTCGAGCCTCGAGATGCTCGGAGCGGATGCGATTGATCCGTTGCTTCAGGGCGGTTGTCTGGTCGCTGATGTTGCTGTCGTTCAGAAGACTCTGAGGCAGAGGCAGCAGGAGACCATCCCCGGCCTCATTGAGCCCACTGGCCAGTAGTCGCTCCAGATTGCCTTCTTCTCCCCAGAGAGATCGCAGCATCACGAATCGCTCTGGGGCGGCCTTGCGAACACGTCCGAGGATGGTCGGATCGCTCGTGCCGACTTCGAGAAGAAGTTGATCCGGTGTCCCCCATCGCTGACTTTCGCCTACCACCATCAGATACAGAGGCCGCTCTTCATCGGGGTAGTGCTGCAGGCTTCTGGCCGCCGGATTGGAACTGTGGCAATTGATCACCACAGCCTTGCCTGGATAGAGCAAGAACGGAGCGGCAATGTCTTGTCCTGCAAAGGGATTGAGCGTGACTGCGTCAGCCTGCAGGGTTTGGAATAAATAGGCGGCGATGGCGCTTGAGCTGTTGAGATCGCCGTGTTTGATGTCGATGATCAGGGGCAGATCAGGAGGTAACAGTTCGCGCACCTCCATCAGCAGGTCAACGCCGGCTGATCCCATCGCTTGGTAGAAGCCAAGGCTGGGTTTGTAGGCGCAAACGTGATCTGAGGTGGCCTCAATCACGAATTTGCACCATGCCCGCGCTTGACTCAGTAGTGAGCTCCCACCCAGGCCTCGGGGGGTCGCCCAGTTGCGCAGCATCTCCGGGTTGGGATCCAGTCCGGTGATCAGTAGGGACTGCCTACTGGTCATCGCCTCGGTGAGTGCCGTGAAGAATCCCATGGCGCTCAGTGGTGGTTGAAACCAGATTGGGCTGTTGTGCCCTTCTGCGTCTCGTTCCATCCAACAAATGAATCAATTGCAGTGTCGTCAGCAGAAGCAGACGTCCGTCGAGGCGCTGCTGAATGCTCTGGCAGCTGGCCAAGGGCACTGGGTCGAGTCGGCACGCTGATCTGGTCGAACGATTGTTAGCGTCAATTCACGTTTGAGCCGCTGCTGAGACGCCGCGACCCTCTGCATGGCTTTCGAACCGTCGTCTTCAGCTGAATCATCCGGAGCGGCTGCCGCTGAGCGGGTCCTCCTCGTGCGTTTGCCCTGCAATCCAATTTTTCCGATCGGTCCGATCTATTTGGCCGATCATCTGCACAAGTGTTTCCCGGGGCTTCCGCAGCGCATCCTCGATCTGGCGGCCCTACCAGTACTCGATGTGGCACGAGTGTTGGCAACGGTTGTGGACCAGTTTCGTCCCACTCTTCTGGTTTTCTCTTGGCGCGATATTCAGATTTATGCGCCCGTGGATGGCCGCGGAGGCAATCCATTGCAGAACTCCTTTGAGGTGTTTTACGCCCGCAATCTCTTCAAGCGTGTGCGGGGGGCTTTGGGCGGACTTCGCTTGATGACTAGCCATTACGGTGAGCTGTGGCGAAACCAGCGCTTAGTGCGGTTGGGTTTGGGCAGGGCCCGCCGTCATCACCCCGCGGCCCGGGCCGTGCTCGGGGGTGGTGCAGTCAGCGTGTTTTATGAGCAGTTGGGGCGTTCGTTGCCCAAGGGCACGATCGTGTCACTGGGGGAAGGTGAGCCCCTGCTCGAGAAGCTTCTTGCGGGTGGCTCTCTGGACCACGAGCGTTGCTTCGTAGTTGGCGATCGACCACGGCCTGGCTTGATTCACGAACAGCCCGAAAGTCGTCCGAAAACCGCCTGCGATTACGACTACATCGCTTCGATTTGGCCCCAGCTTGACTGGTATCTGGAGGGGGGTGACTTCTACGTTGGCGTGCAAACCAAGCGTGGTTGTCCGCACAATTGCTGTTACTGCGTTTACACCGTGGTGGAGGGCAAGCAGGTGCGCCTCAATCCGGTGCAAGAAGTCGTGAAAGAGATGCGTCAGCTCTACGACCGAGGCGTGCGCGGGTTTTGGTTTACCGATGCTCAATTTATTCCAGCTCGGCGTTATATCGAGGATGCCAAGCAGTTGCTACGCGCGATTAAGGCGGAGGGATTGACCGGCATTCGCTGGGCGGCCTACATCCGTGCCGACAATCTTGATCCGGAGCTCGCCCAGCTGATGGTGGAGACCGGCATGAGTTATTTCGAGATCGGCATCACCTCTGGTTCTCAGGAGCTCGTGCGCAAGATGCGCATGGGGTACAACCTGCGCACCGTGCTGGAAAGCTGCCAGATGCTCGCTGATGCAGGGTTTCGAGATCACGTTTCGGTGAATTACTCCTTCAACGTGATTGATGAACGTCCGGAAACGATCCGCCAGACGATCGCCTACCACCGGGCGATGGAGAGCATCTTTGGGGCAGACCGTGTCGAGCCTGCAATCTTTTTCATCGGGCTTCAGCCCCACACCCATCTCGAGCAGTACGGCTTCGATCAGGGACTGATCAAGCCTGGTTACAACCCGATGAGCATGATGCCCTGGACGGCTCGCAAGCTGCTCTGGAATCCCGAGCCAATGGGCAGTGTTTTCGGACGGGTCTGTCTCGAGGCCTTTGATCGCGATCCCAGCAACTTTGGCCGCACTGTGATGGATCTGTTGGAGCGAGATTACGGTCAGGCTCCCTTGGAGCAAGCCCTGCGAGCTCCTGTTCAGGGGCGTGCTGCTTTGGCCAATGCTGTGAGCTGAAAGGCCAGCACCACCATCATGGCCAGAATGCCGACCAGACCTCCCAGGGGATTCGCCTCGGGGCCGGTGAGCCAAAGCGGTGATTGAGGCGACCATTGGATCAGGCCCGCCTGAAGGGCGAACCAGCCTCCAACCAGGCCGCCATGTAAGCCGATGCATCCCCAAAGGGATCCCTGGTGCAATCGGCGGCTCATCGCCAGGGCCATGCCCATCAGAAATAATCCCAGCAGGAGCCCAAGCATGGGCCAGAACCCGAGGTTGAAGCGGGTGTGCGCCAGGCTGAAAATAAGGGCTTGGATCGGCATCGCTCGTCTCGGGCCGATCAGCAGCGTCAGCTCTCCCCAAAGCCAACCGCGGAATAGCAGTTCTTCCACGAATCCCACCCCGAAGCCGAGCAATACGGCGTTGATCAGTTCAGGCAGGGTGAGATCGCCAAGCCAGTAGCCCCAGTGACCTCCGAGGCTGATCAGGCTGATCAGAAGCAGCAGGGCCGCAGCCAAGCCCAGGCCATTGAGCAGGGCGCGACTCCCCTGCGGACCTTTTCTGCTGCCGCTCAAACCCAGCTCTCGCCAGGGGTGGCGCGTGCCCCAGCGGATGCGCACCCAGCTCGGCAGCACCAGTAGTAAGAGCGCGAAGCTGACCCCTGTGCCCATTAGGTCCCTGGTCACTGTTGGCAGTGCCGGAAGCAGTTGGGCGACCGGTTGCATCACCAGCCAGCCCAGCCCATACAGAATCGGGATCAGGGTGACGGTGGGGATCCAGCTCCAGGGTTGCTTCAGCCATGCCGTCCAACCTGGATGGAACCGTTGTCTGGCTCGTTGCGGTCTGGCGTTGCGTGTGCCGCCCCCGCTGGGAGCTTCGCTGCTCTCGAGGCCAGCCTCGCTCTCAGCTCTGTGCTGGCTCAGCTCGTTGTTCTCAGCGTTGTTGGCTGGCTGTTCAGGCATCCCTGGGCGTCTCCCCACTCAGCTTTCCGGCTCGAGGGTGCTGGTGAGACCTTTGGCTTTAAGGGTTTCGCAATAGAACTCTGCGGGTTCGAGGTCACACACGATCACCAAGCCAACTCCGGTGTTGTGGGCTTCGAGCATGACGGCCATGGCATCTTGCTCGCTGAGTTGAGGCACCACCTGCTGCAGGGTGGTGACCACATATTCCATGGTGTTGAGCGGATCGTTATGCAGCAGCACCTTGTAGAGGGGTGATCGCTTGCGCACCCGCTCGGTCTGCTTATCGAGAACGGCAGCTCCGCCGGGGCCTGGGCTTGTGCTATTCACCGCCATGGCCACGATGCTTGGACGGGACCCAATGTAAATGGGGGGTCTCGGGATCGCTGTGAAAAACATCCTTCTGTCGGCCGTCATGGCCGATCACTGACGTGGACTGGTCCTTGGTCTGCAGGTGTCCTTGGTCTGCAGTGGATCACCGCCCACCTCGATAAGGCAGGCGGTGTGTGGTTTTTGCTGATCTTGCTCTTCTGCGCCTTAGACGGGATCAAAGGGCACGGATCCGGCGCATGGCCTCATCCACATTGGCGCGGCTGTTGAAGGCCGAGAGGCGGAAATAGCCTTCGCCGGCTGCACCAAAGCCACTGCCGGGGGTTCCCACCACGTTGGCCTTTTGAAGCAAATGATCGAAGAAACCCCAGGAATCGATTCCGGAGGGAGTCTTCAGCCACACGTAAGGAGCATGTTCACCACCGTGAACCTCGATGCCTGCTGCGCTGAGTTCACGGCGGATGATCGCTGCGTTCTCCATGTAGAAATTCACCAGGGCCTTGATCTCCTGCTGGCCCTGGTCGGAGTACACAGCTTCGGCACCGCGCTGGATGATGTAGCTGACACCATTGAATTTGGTGCTCTGGCGTCGGTTCCACAGTCCCCAGAGTTCAACCTCCGAGCCATCGTCTGCTTTGCCCTTCAGTCCCTTGGGAACCACCGTGAAGGCGCAGCGTGTTCCTGTGAAGCCTGCATTCTTGGAGAACGAACGGAATTCGATTGCACAGTCCCGTGCTCCTTCGATCTCATAAATCGAATGCGGCAGACCAGGGTCCTGGATGAAGGCCTCGTAGGCCGCATCAAACAGGATCAGGGAGCCGTTGGAGCGGGCGAAGTCCACCCAAGCTTTGAGCTGCTCCTTGGTGGCGACGGCACCGGTGGGGTTGTTTGGAAAGCAGAGATAGATCAGGTCAACCGGTTCGTTAGGGATCTGGGCTGCGAAGCCGTTGTCGGCGCTGATGGGTAGATAGCTCAGGCCTCCGTAACGCCCGTTGTCACCTGCTTCACCAGTGCGGCCGGCCATCACATTGCTGTCGACATAGACGGGGTACACCGGATCGGTGACGGCGATGCGGTTACCACTGCCAAGGATGTCGAGGATGTTGCTGCTGTCACACTTCGAGCCGTCAGAGACAAAGATTTCCTCAGGGCTGATCTGGCAACCGCGAGCCTGAAAATCGTGTTTGGCGATTGCGTCACGCAGCCAGCCGTACCCCTGTTCGGGGCCGTAACCGTGGAAGCCTGCATTGGTGCCCATCTCATCGATGGCGGCCTTCATCGCTTCGCGGCAGGCGAGCGGCAGGGGTTCGGTTACATCGCCGATGCCCAGGCGAATGAGGGCCGAATTGGGATTGGCCTCGCTGAAGCTTTTGACGCGACGGGCGATCTCTGGGAAGAGATAACCAGCCTTGAGTTTGAGGTAGTTGCTGTTGACCTGAACCACGGAATCACTTGGTGTCTTGCCGGGCATCCTGCTATGCGACGTGGCTTGACGTCGGCTTCCCTTGGCTTCTTACGATGGAGTCACTGCCCCGCTGGCTATGACCGTCGCGTCCCCGAGCCTGGAGCCAGTCGATTTCAGCAGTCTGGTTGATTCAGGCATTAATCGTCCTGCCCGCTATATGGGGCATGAACTAGGGGTGGAGCCCCGCGATTGGTTTGCGGCAAGAGTTCGCTGGGCTCTCACCTATCCAGAGATCTATGAGGTGGGCTCCAGCAATCTGGGCCACATCATCCTTTATTCGATTCTCAATGCTGTGCCGGGGCAGCTTTGTGATCGCGCTTATTTGCCAGCAGCTGACCTGGCGACACGTCTGCGGGAGCGGCAGCAGGCGTTGTTCGCCGTCGAGAGCCGTCGACCGCTGCCGGCCTTTGACATTCTTGGTTTCAGTCTCAGCTACGAACTCGGCGCCACCAACATCCTGGAGATGCTTGATTTAGCAAGGGTTCCGCAGCGGGCCAGTGATCGTGGAGACCTGCCTCTTGGTGATCCTCAGGCTCCTCCTCTGATCTTTGCGGGTGGTCCCACTGCGACCAGCAACCCCGAGCCCTATGCGGCCTTTTTCGATTTCTTTGCCCTGGGAGATGGTGAAGAGCTTCTGCCTGAGATCGGTCTCGTGGTGGCCGAGGCCAAGGCTGAAAATTGGAAGCGCTCACGCCTGCTCCATGACTTGGCCCAGGTGCCTGGCGTCTATGTGCCGTCTCTGTATGCCCCAGGAAAGGATGGGGTGACGGTCGAGCCACTGCATCCGGATCTCCCTCGTCGTCCGTTGCGGCGGGTGGCCACGCCGATGCCCCATTACGCCATGGGCCTTGTGCCCCATGTGGAGACGGTCCATGACCGGCTCACCGTTGAGATCAGGCGCGGTTGCACCCGGGGCTGCCGCTTTTGTCAGCCCGGCATGTTGACCCGGCCAGCCCGGGATGTGGAGCCGGAGGCCGTGATCGAAGCAGTGGAGACCGGGATGAAGCGCACCGGATACAGCGATTTCTCCCTGCTTTCGCTCAGCTGCAGCGATTATCTGGCTCTCCCAGCCGTTGGTGTGGAGCTGCGCAACCGCTTAGCGGATCAGAACGTCACCCTTCAATTGCCCAGTCAGCGGGTCGATCGTTTCGACGATGACATTGCCCACATCCTTGGAGGAGGGCGTCAGGCTGGCCTGACCTTCGCGCCCGAGGCGGGCACCCAACGTCTGCGCGACATCGTCAACAAGGGACTGACAGACGATGACTTGCTCAACGGCATCCGCACAGCGATGCAGAACGGCTATCGCAAGGTGAAGCTCTACTTCATGATCGGCTTACCAGGCGAGACGGATGACGATGTGCTCGGCATCGTCGACACCTGCGTGATGCTTCAACAGAGCTGTCGTGATCTGGGTCGCCTCTCCCTCAATATCACCATCAGTAATTTCACCCCTAAGCCACACACCCCCTTTCAGTGGCACAGCGTTTCGACGGCGGAGTTCGAACGCCGTCAGAGGCTGTTGCGGGATGCGGCGCGACGCCTCCGTGGCGTGCGCTTCAACTTCACTGATGTGCGGTTGTCGGCGATGGAAGACTTTGTTGGTCGGGGTGATCGACGTCTCGCAGCAGTGATCGAAGCCGCCTGGCGGGCGGGAGCTGGCATGGATGCCTGGTTTGAGGCGCTTGATCGCACCTACACCGCTTGGACGGAGGCCATTGCTGCTGCTGGTCTGGAAGGGCGATATCGCGATCTGGAACTTGGAGGCTGGGGAGCGGCCAATGCCTTGAGTGCCGCCGATCTCGAGAGCTTTTGCTCCCAGCCACTGCCCTGGGATCACATCGATTCAGGCATTGAGAAGACCTGGCTAGCGGAGGACCTTCAGCGCGCACTGGCAGCTGCAGTGGTGCCGGACTGTTCTTTTGATGGCTGTAGCAGCTGTGGTGTCTGCGGACCTGACTTGGGGCACAACGTGGTTGTGCCCCCTCCGAGCATTCCAGTCCAGCGGCCCAGTCAGGCACCCGGCAGTGCAAGGGTCTGCCGGATCCGTTTTCAGTTCAGCAAGACAGGCTCCATGGCTCTCCTCAGTCATCTCGATGTGGTGCGCATGCTGGAGCGATCCCTGCGTCGGACAGGCTTGCCGGTGAGTTTCACCGGAGGCTTCCATCCGCTGCCCCGTCTGCAGCTGGCCCTGGCCCTCCCCCTTGGTGTGGAAGCCCATGGGGAATGGATGGATCTGGAGTTACTAGACGTGGTCGATCCCGAGCAGGTGATGACGCTCTGGCAAAGGGCTCTGCCCAACGAGTTCCGATTGCTGTCGGCCAAAGTGGTTCCGGTGTCGGAATCAAGCCTGTCCCAACGCCTGGAGTCTGCTGTTTGGGGCTTCAGGCTGTCTCGGCTCAGTGGTTCGGATTCTGCTTCGGAGGTTCGATTCGCGGCTGCGGTTCAGAAGGGGTGCACGGCCTTAATGGCTGGGCAACAGTTGATCTGGAAGGACACCGACAAGAAGGGAAGGCCGCGTGAACGGGACTGCCGACCATGTCTGCTCAATCTTCAGCTGCATCCCGATCAGCATGAGCAACCTGCTCCCACTGGCGTTGATGCTGTGGAGTTGCAGTTGCATGCCGCAATTGATCCAATGGGACGCAGCCTCAAGCCGCTGCAGATTCAGTCTTGGCTGAGTGAGGAGCTGGGGATGGAGCTGCAACTGGAGCAGGTGCAACGAAGCGCTCTGCTGCTGCAGTAACAGGAAGGGCCCGGTGCTAAGTTGACTTCAAGACGAAAGGCTTTGGGCGTTATCGCCATTGCCACGTCCCGACCTTTCACTTCCCAGATCCTGAGGAACGAGAGGCCCATCGCCTCCGGTACTTCGACCCGTCAGCGTCGAAGCCGAGTGCCAATCAGAGGAGTTTTAGCTCCGCTTCATTCCAAGGCTTCGGCCCAAATCTTTCCTTTCACCCAACCCTTGGACCAATTGGTCATGGGCTGGACTTACGCCCCTGTGGGCGATCCCTGAACGTTTCCATGCCTCAGCAGATTGTCATCGCCGAGCAGCTGCGCATCGCAGCGGTGCTCTCTGATGAACGGGTTGATGAACTCATTGTTGCCCAAGGTCGGTATCAGATCGGCGACGTTTATCTCGGCACTGTTGAGAACGTCCTGCCGGGAATTGATGCAGCTTTCGTCAACATTGGTGAGAGTGAGAAAAATGGTTTCATTCATGTCACCGATCTCGGCCCCCTGCGCCTGAAAAAAGGCTCGGCAGGCATCACCGAGTTGCTTGAGCCCCGCCAGAAGGTGCTGGTGCAGGTGATGAAGGAACCCACCGGTACCAAAGGGCCGCGGTTGACGGGCAACCTTGCTTTGCCTGGTCGTTATCTCGTTCTGCAGCCGAGTGGCCAGGGTGTGAATATCTCCCGCCGCATTGCCGCTGAAGGGGAACGCAACCGTTTGCGGGCCCTTGGGGTGCTGGTCAAGCCGCCAGGGGCCGGCTTGCTGATCCGCACCGAAGCCGAAGGGATCAGTGAAGAACTGCTGATCGATGACCTTGAGGCTCTTCTTCGCCAGTGGGAGGCGATTCAGAAGGCCGCCGAGTCGGCCGTTCCGCCTGTGCTGCTGAATCGTGACGAGGATTTTATTCATCGCATCCTGCGGGACCATGCCTCCCCTGAGCTGATGCGGGTGGTGCTCGATGATTCAGCGGCTGTTGATCGGGTGCAGGAGTTCCTCGGACAGGACGACAGCAATGTGTTGGTGGAAGCCCACAGCGAACCGTCAGAGCTGCTGGAGCACTTCAAGGTCAACGCGGCCATCCGTGATGCCCTCAAGCCCCGAGTCGATCTGCCTTCTGGTGGCTACGTGATCATCGAGCCCACGGAGGCGCTCACGGTGATCGACGTCAACTCCGGTTCGTTCACCCGTTCCGCCAATGCTCGCGAGACGGTGCTCTGGACCAACTGTGAGGCGGCTGTTGAGATCGCTCGTCAGCTCAAACTGCGCAACATCGGTGGAGTGATCATCGTCGATTTCATCGACATGGATTCACGGCGTGATCAGTTGCAGTTGCTGGAGCACTTCACCGCCGCCATCCGTGACGATGCTGCACGCCCTCAGATCGCCCAGCTTTCCGAACTCGGCCTGGTGGAGCTCACCCGCAAGCGCCAAGGGCAGAACATCTATGAACTGTTTGGCCGGGCTTGTCCCAGCTGCGGAGGACTCGGCCATGTCGCCGTTCTGCCAGGGAAAGATCTCCTACAGCCTTTAGCCACCGCTTCCGGAATGGTGCGTTCGGCTGCATCGGCTCGCGCTGAAGTGGTCCCCGCTGGCGAAGGTGGCAGCCGCCGCCGCCGGGGTGGCCGTGGCCGCTCTGCCCCCCAAGTGGCTGCGGTGTCGGAGGGAACGGCTGAACCGTCCAACACAGCGATCGACGAGGCGGCTGTTCCCGCTGTCAGCCCTGCAGTCGAAGCACCGACGCGTCGCCCGGAACCTGAATTGGTTGCCGTTCCGATGAGTGATGACCAGGAGCAGGTGTTTGGTTGGCTTGGCCTCAGCCCTGCTCTGCTTCTCGAGAATCCGCCAGAAACCGAGAACCTGATGGTGCGTGTGGTTCGTCCAGGCGATAGCGAGGAAGCGGTGCTGGAACAGGCTCGTCAGCAACTGGCAACCAGCTCCGGCCGCCGTCGCCGCCGGGGTGGTCGTGGAGTGAGTCGTGGCAATGGCCGTTCCAGTGCTGCCTCCGATGCGAATGGCAAGGCTTCGCTGCCTGACGAGTCATCCTCCGCCCCATTGCTGGTTGAGATCACACCTCTAGAAGCCACAATTCCTGCAGTGGATCCGAGCCCTGCTCCTCAGTCCACCCTGTCCACTGCCGCGGTTGAATCGGCAGCAGCAGCATCTCCTCCTGAGGCAGAACCGGCGGAAGCCGATAGTGGAGAGCAGGAGCCGCGTCGTCGTCGTCGTCGCTCCTCGGCTGCAGTCGCTGATTAAGGGCGATCCACTGATGACGGCCTGGGAGGCAGGAGTCGATGAGGTGGGTCGCGGTTGCTGGTTCGGCCCCGTCTTCGCGGGAGCCGTCGTGTTGTCGACCCAGGCAGCGATCGAACTGCGTCAGTTGGGCCTCACCGATAGCAAAGCGCTCACTCCACGAAAGCGGGCGCGGCTCGTGCCTTTGATCGAAAGTGCTGCGACTGCCTGGGCGCTTGGTCAGGCCTCTGCCCTAGAGGTGGATGGCCATGGCATTCGCACAGCCACGGAGCTCGCCATGCTGCGTGCCCTGCAGCGTTTGCCCTTGCAGCCTGCACTCGTGCTGGTCGATGGGGTGTTGCCTCTGCGACTCTGGCCCCATCCGCAGCAGACGATCGTTCGTGGTGATAGCAGCAACGCGGCGATTGCGGCCGCAAGCGTGCTGGCGAAGGAGGCCCGGGATGCACTGATCCGACGCTTGGCGGAACGATTCCCCTCGTATGGGCTGGAACGCCATGCCGGATATGGAACGGCCATTCATCGCCAAGCCCTGCTCTCTCAAGGCCCAACAGCGATGCATCGGCGTTCGTTTCTGAAGAAGGTGTTGCCGCCGCTCGGCTGAACCGCGCGTTCAGTCGACGCTGGTGGAGGCGCACCATTGCTTGAAATCACAGACAAGCTGGCGACCAACTCTTCCTTTGATGGTGAGCAGGATTCCATTGAGGATTGATTCCCCAGTACTTTCCAGCACCTTGCGCGGGATCAGGCGCAGCAGCGGTGGCTGGCTGACCGCGACTCCGAGGGTGGCAACGCCTTTGAGGCCCGTGCTGCTGGCTTCCAGAACAGATTCCAGGCTGAGTTGAAAATCGTCGACCAAACCGAGCCCTTCAAGCTGGGCATCGACCGCTCGCATGATCAGGGTCTGTCCCTCCCGGAGCACTTCCAGAGACACCACAGGTTTGACCTGCAACTGGAAAACCTGAATGGTGGTCACCGTGTAGCGGTAATGACCCGGTTGGATCAGGGAGAGCTGGCTGGGATCGAGCAAAGCCTTCACCACCCGATCCTCTTCCTGCAGATAGTCCGGCAGGCGATCAATCTCGGCTTGTACCGGCAGATCAAGCTGCTGGCTGGCGCTGAAGGCCAGAGGCATGGGCGTTGGCTGACGCGGCATGATCCTATCGAGTGTTTGTGCGCCTACCGATGCCGAACTCAGTGGCATTCCTTGGCCCCGAGGGCACCTACGGAGAGCGTGCGGCCCTTGCGTTGCTGAGGCTGGAAGGAGTGGAGCATGCCCAGCTTGTGCCCTGTGTTGGTTTGCGTTCCGTTGTGGAGCATGTGGCGGATGGGCGCTGTGATGCGGCTGTCGTGCCGGTTGAGAACTCCGTTGAGGGCGGCGTGACCGCCAGCCTTGATGCGCTCTGGTCCAATCCCGATCTCTGCATCCGTCGTGCCCTAGTGCTGCCAATCCGCCATGCGTTGCTGAGCAGCGGCCGGCTTGAAGAGATCTCAGAGGTGTTGTCCCATCCCCAGGCTCTCGCTCAGTGCAGTGGTTGGCTTGCCAAACACCTGCCCCATGCCCTGCAGCTAGCGACCACCTCCACCGCTGAGGCGGCTCGGATGGTGCAGGGAAGTCGCTTCCGCGCCGCGATTGCCAGTCATTCGCTCCATCAGCAGGGCGAGCTGTCGGAGCTGGCGTTTCCGATCAATGATGCACCCGGTAACTGCACTCGTTTTCTGTTCTTACAGCGAGGGGAGCGACGTCAGGATGGAGACGTTGCCAGCCTGGCCTTCTCCCTGCATCGCAATGCACCTGGAGCCCTTCTCGAGGCTCTTGCGGCAGTGGCAGACCTGGCCATGAATATGAGTCGGATTGAATCGCGGCCCTCAAAGCGTGAGCTCGGTGAGTATGTGTTCTTTGTGGATGTGGAGCTGCCCGACGGGGGAGGGACATTGCTGCATCAGCTCACGCAAAGACTTCTCCCCCTTTGTGAGCATCTGGCCCACTTTGGTGCCTATCCCAGTAGCGAATTGGAGGAAAGCTGACTGGAGCTCATTTTGCGTCGCCCGATCCCTCAGGCAGGGGTTGCAGTTGGCTGGGGTGCAAGTGTTCCCATCGTTCGAACGGTTGTACAACCCAAGGATTGCCGGGCAGTTCCATGGCCCAGAAGTCGGGCTTTATCCGGCTGCTCGTTTTGAGCCAAAGCACTGCGGTTTTGATCAATTCCGGTTGCAGAGTCTCCTGAAGCCAGTGTCGGGATGCATGCAGGGTGTCACCACTGTCGACCAGGTCGTCCACCAGCAGTAGCTTCGGGCCGAGGGCATCGCAGGTGTGGGCTAGCTGGTTCCCAAGCCTGAGTTCTTCCTGCGCACGGCCATTTCCTCCCCCATAGCTTCTGGCGGCCATGATCACCAGGGGCCGCTTGAACAGACGGGAGAGCGTGTCTCCCACCCGTAGCCCCCCTCTAGAGAGG
>MDSV01149325.1_pt1 | contig 13424 bp, 18 predicted proteins | sample 810851 | NCBI WGS metagenome assembly MDSV01 (sample SAMN05326640, study PRJNA326480) | marine metagenome | isolation source: seawater | place: Atlantic Ocean: North East | collected 2012 | reverse complement strand
TCTCTCTAGTAGAGGCAAAGGCTTTAGGGTTAAATATAATAACAAGTGACTTGCCTGTACTCAGGGAAGTTCTTAAAGCAGGACACACTCAGTTTATTCCTATCAATGATATTAAAAAATTATCAGCTGCTATTGAAAATACACTCCTTGAGACATCTGGATTAAGCAGAAATACAATGAAATTTTATAGCTGGCGTTCAACTGCTAAAACTTTTAAAAGGTCGCTTAATGTCAGCTAAAGATTTCAGTTTATCATGGATCAAGTCAAGGGAACCTTATGATATAGCCTCAAGGAGTAAGATTTTAACTAACCTTTATGAGAAAGATAAAGAAGTTATTCAAAATATTATAGACCTTGGCGGAGGAACAGGATCGTTTTTACGATGGTGCCATCACAAAAATATCGAATATGATAAATTCTCAATTGTAGACCATGATCAGACACTCTTGAATAGCTTTTATACAATAAGTAAGAAATATTTTTCTAAAAATCATGTTGTGCTCAAAAAAAATAGCGCTTCGTCATATATCTTAGAAAGAGGAAAAACAGGAAAAACCAGTATTATTGATCTAAGGAAACAAGAAATCACCAGCTCTTTGGAGTCAATAAATGATTATGATCTAATAAGTTTGTCTGCTGTTTCAGATTTATTATCTAAAGATTACATTAAAAAACTACTTGATAAAATTAACAAAGACAAATATATATATTTTTCAATCTGTTTTGATGGAAGAGTAAAATGGGAAAAAAGTAATAAGTATGATAAATATATTATTTCGATGTTTAATAAACATCAAGTTCAAGAAAAAACTTTAGGCATGGCTCTGGGGTTAAGTAGCATAAAGATAATTAAAGAAATCTCCTCAAAGAGAGGCTATAAATTCACTACAGCTGATTCATCATGGAAACTACAATCTGATTCAAATTATTCAAGAGATTTTCAATTATCATATTTAAATACAATCTATAAACCTCTCAAAAAATTTGAATCAGTTGATTTAGATATTCTTAAGGAATGGTACATCAAGAGATCAAATGATATCAAACTTAAAAAAAGTCAAATATCAGTGGGACATAAAGATCTTTTGATCAAAACATAATGAAGTTAACAGATTTACTAAAATATACTATTTCAATTAGTTTAATTTATATACTATTTAAAGACTATGGGACTAATGTGATTAATACAGTTCAATTAGTCAATATTGATTACATTTTATTAATTGTCCTATTAAGTATCATACAATATATACTATCAGCATATAGATGGATGTATATTTCTAAACATACGGATCTTAACATTACTCTCAAGGATTCAATCAAATTTTACTATATATCATCATTTATGAATAATATTTTACCAGGAGGAATTATTGGCGATATCTACAGAGTTTATTATCATGCAGAGAATAAAAAAGAGGTATTAAAATTAGGTAAGTCCTTTCAGTCAGTTATATTTGAGAGACTTTCAGGTCAAATAATGCTTATTGCTTTTTTTATTTTTTCTCTTTCTATTTATTTTATTCTAAATGAAAAATACTTGGCTTTCTTTTATGTTTTACTGCCTTTATTAGCAGTTTTTTATCTGATCAAATATTTATTCAAGTTAAAGCTTAATAGCTACCTAATAAGTAAGTCTTATGGGAAAAACTTTTTTAAAGTATTCACTGGCGAAGTTTTTTGGAGACATACTATATTATCATTTTTTGTTGTTGCATCTTATATACTGATATACATAATATCTGCAAAATCACTAGGCATAAGCATTGATTATTTTGCATTCTTGGTCTTCTCACCATTAATATTATTATCAATGACATTGCCAGTTAGTATTGGTGGTTGGGGTGTCAGAGAATTTACCGCTTTACTAATTTCTTTCCTTTTAGGATTATCTGCATCAGCTAGTATTAGTGTTGCCATAATGTATGGAGTATTGAATCTTATCTGTTCTTTGCCCGGAGTCTATTTTTTCTTAAAACTCAAATTAAGATAATTTTATATCACATAGTATATCTTGACCCATTTCAAAATATTTTGTTTCATGTTGAATAACTTCCTCTAAAGAATCTTTTTTTTCTAATATAAAACTACTTCTCCCTTTTCCAAGAATACTTGGACTAATGCAGACATGTAAACGATTGAGTTTATTTTTAGAATAGAAATCTGAAATTGTTGTACCGCCACCCTCTATAAAAACTATTTTTTTTTGTAATTTTTTAAATAGAATACATATATCATGAGCTTCAAACTTATTTTTGACTAAAGGTAACTGAAATATATTATTTAATTTAGTTATAATATTATCTTGTACAATCCTATATCCATTTTCATCAGAATTTTTAAAAACATTATAATTATTTGATAATTTTTTGTCCTTATCAATTATTACCCTCATTGGGTTAGGGCCTCTGACCAACCTTGTTGTAAGCATTGGATTATCTAATTCAACAGTCTTATTGCCCACAAGGATCACGTCAGATATCGCACGAATCATATGTAAGTGAATTAAATTTTCATTTGAACTGATATATTTTGACTCTCCTGATTTTGTAGCAATGTAACCATCCATTGTCTGAGCCAGGTGTGCGATCAAATAAGGATCTTTTGAATTATTGAATATTATAGGCAAGAATAGAGAAATCATTTTTTCTTCATAAGTATCGATCATAAAATTACTCTTAGAGATTATTTCCAATTTTTTATTATATTGAAGGTAATATAATTTGCCTCCAATAGTTTTCTCGATATTTATGTGATTACCTAGATTATCTCCTGAATTTGTCATTTCTTTAGCTGCTAAAATTAGTGACCATAAAGATTTCTTTGTTATACTGGATTTATTAACTATTTTTTTATTGTATGTCATTTTTTAAAAACTTTATAAAAAGCACTATCCTTGGTTCATTGATCTTAGTTCCTATCCTTATATTTATCTATTTTACACAAGGATATGTATCTAATTATAATTTTGTTATAGGTTCTGTTGGTTATTTCATTGATACGATGCAGCATTTGGGCCCTGTTTATGTCATAGTTATTTGTTATTTAACAGGTGTTTTAGCACAATTTTTTAGTCAAAATTTAAATCTTAACAACCTATAATATTGTTGGATTCGGAGCATCCCCATAAACATCATCAGGATCAAACACTTTTTCTTTTTCAGTGAAGTTCAATTTGACTTTTTTACCATCATATTTAATTTCTCTGTAGAAGCATGAATAATATCCAACATGACAACTTGCATTACCCATTACGGTTACTTTAATCCAAACACAGTCCTGATCATCATCAATCAATATTTGATCAACTTTTTGTACAAAACCACTCGTAGCTCCTTTATGCCAAATGCAGTCTCTACTTCTACTATAGTAATGAGCTTCTTTTGTTTCGATGGTTAATTTTAAAGCTTCTTCGTTCATAAATGCATGCATGAGAAGTTGACCTGTTTTTGTATCAGTCGTGACAACAGGTATGAACCCGTTTTCATTGAATTTAGGACTTAGTGAGGAGCCTTCTTCTACTTCTTTTACTGATTTTCTTTCTTCAAACATTATCTTTTCTTGAATTGTGATTTATGTATAAAAGTCTTGCCACAATAATAGCATTGTATAGAATGTTGTCCATCTTTAAGTTTTAAAAAAATTTGTGGATGCGCACCAGTATCTTTGTCTCCCGAACAAGCGACTGATTTTACATCGTCTTCGATAATCTTTATATTTGATATTCTCATGGATTACAATGAATCAAAATCACCAAGTTTCATTAGACGCTCTCTAAACCTTTCTTTTATTTCTTCTGTCAAATATTTTAGATCAAGAGCAGCTTTCATTTTCCCTATATTCTTAATATCATTAAACAAGATATCCGATATCTCATATAGTGATAAACTGCCATTATCAGTTTTTACTAATTTTAATTCATCCCCATTTTTTATTGATCCACTCTCAATCACTCTGAGATATCCTCCTAGTAGACAACTACTTGAAAATTTTTTAGGGAAATCTCTACTATTCATTTTTATCCCTATTTTATAACAAGGTATCCTTGGTTGAGAAACTTGAAATTTACAACTGCCAACCTCAAATTCATCTCCTATTTTAACCAGTTTTTCATCAAAATCATCAATAGTTAGATTTTCTCCGACAAGACCATAATCAGAATAAGTATGACCCATTTCTTCAGACCACTTTTTGTAGTGTTTATGAGAGTATGCATATACCGCTTTATCATATCCGCCATGCACTTTTAAATCAGCTTGCCTATCGCCAGATATACCAATATCTGTTACTTCTACTGAACCATCTATGGGTTTTTTATATATACTTGTGATAAGCTCTTTACCATTGAAGATAACTTTTTTCGGTTCAGAGACATTTATAGACAATATTTTCATTATAAAAAGGATAACTGAAGATGAATGCATATACAATAAATTGGGTCTTATTATTGTTATTGTCCGCTATTTGGGGAGGGGCATTTACTCTAAATAAATTTGCCTTACAGGCATATAATCCTGAAATTCTTGTCACAGGAAGATTGTTAGTAGCTGCCATAGTACTAATTATACTTGTACTAATTTTTTTTAAAAAAGTCGAGATTAAAGCATCAGATTGGAAATATTATTTATTTATGAGTGTTGTTGGTATTGTGGCTCCTTTTTTATTGATATCTTATGGACAAATAGGAATTGATAGTTCTCTAGCAGGAATCTTGATGTCTACAATGCCAATTTCAACCCTAATACTTTCTCATTTCTTTTTAGATGATGAAAAGATGACAAAGATGAAATTAATTGGTTTTATTATAGCGTTTATTGGTATTGTTATTTTAATAATGCCGGGTAAGGCTACGCTTGAAATTTCATTAATTGATGGCTTATACTCAGAATTTATGGTGATATCAGGTGCAGTCTTATATTCTTTTGCGGCTGTATATGGCAAAAGGTATAAGATTACAAATCCATTAAATGCATCGACAGGAGTAACATTATATTCCGCTATAATTATGACAATCTATTTAGCCCTTAACAGTAATTTAATACCAACTGGTTTTGGAAGCATAAGTCATATTTCAGCTGTTTTGACCTTAGGCATTTTCTGTACTGCGATTGCTACAATAATATACTTCCAAATACTCCAATCTTCTGGCGCAACCTTTATTTCCATGATGAATTATCTAATACCTATTTGGGCAATTCTATTTGGCGTAATATTTTTTGATGAGATCGCATTGTGGAATTATTTCCTTGGCTTATTAGTTGTAATTTTTGGCATACAGTTATCTCAAAATAGCAGAAACACTCAAAAACCTAAAACAACACCCATATAGATACCTCAATTTCATGTTATATTATTACTATAACAAGTTGAGGTAATATATGCTAAATGAGGAAAAGTTGAAAATTGAGTCAGCAACATTCCAGAAACTATTGGAGCATCTAAGAAAAAATCCAGATGTTCAGAATATCGATATGATGAACCTTGCAAATTTCTGTCGAAATTGTATCTCCAAATGGTACATGGCTGAGTCTGAAAAAATAGGCATCAAAATATCATATGATGAGGCTAGAGAATTAATCTATGGTATGCCCTATACTGAGTATAAAGAAAAATATCAAAAAGAAGCAACTAAAGAACAATTAGAAAAATTTAATGAAAGAAAAAGTGATAAATAAAATTGGTTTATCTGATAGTGATTTACTTAGATATAACAAACACATCTTATTAGATGAAATCCAAATAGAGGGCATAGAAGTACTCGCTTCCAAGCATATAGTTTTAATCGGTCTTGGAGGGTTAGGGTGTCCTATAGCTCAGTATTTAGCAACATCTGGTTTAGGAAAATTGTCTTTAGTAGATGACGATGTAGTTGAAATTACTAATTTACAGAGACAAATATTATATTCGAAGGATGATGTAGGATATACAAAAGTTGATATTGCTAAAAAAAAATTAGAAGTACTCAACCCAGACTTAGTAATTAATAATTATAAAATTAGATTTTCTGAGCACTCTAGTCAAATAGTTCGTGATGCAGATCTGGTAATAGATGCATCAGATAATTTTAATACTAGATCCGTTATTAATAAATTAACTCTGCTTCATAAAAAACCCTTGGTTATGGGTGCCGCTATTAAAATGCAGGGGCAGGTAGCTATATTTAGAAATGACTTACCTGGCATGCCTTGCTATAACTGCCTTTATAATGATGTCGATGACAAAAATATATCCTGTATTGATCAAGGTGTTTTATCAATGTTAACGGGTTTGATTGGAAGTATACAAGCATCAGAAAGCATAAAGATCTTATTAAGCTTTGGAGAAAGATTAGAAAGTAAATTATTATTAATTGATATTAAAAATAACAGTTTTAGAACCATTAGGATACCTAAAGATAATAAATGTGAGTACTGTAATTAAATGATTACTGATAGATTATTAAGAAACTTTGAGTATTTAAGAATATCTGTAACAGATAAATGTAACTATAGATGTTCTTATTGTATGCCAAAAGATATTTTTGACAAAAAACATCAATTTCTTAGAAAGGGCGAACTTCTTAGTTATGAAGAAATTATAGAAATAGTCAAGACATTGAGAGGCTATGGCCTAAAAAAAATAAGGCTAACTGGTGGCGAACCTTTGCTTAGGAAAAATTTAGAGCTACTAGTGGAAGGATTGAAAAAGGATGCACACATAAATGAAGTTACACTTACAACAAATGGCTCATTACTTGATATGGATAAAATTAAAATTTTAAAGAAACATGGTTTAGATAAAATTACCATTAGCTTAGACTCACTATCAAAAAAATCTTCAGATAGTATAAATCCAATAAATAATGACGTCTCCAAGGTTATGCAATCAATAGAAAATACCTTAGCTGTTTATGGCACTTTAAAAATTAACATGGTTGTTATAAAAAATGTAAATAGTCATGAAATCATCAAAATGGTAAATAAATTTATAGAAAAAAATATTGAGTTAAGGTTCATAGAATATATGGATGTAGGAGAATCTAATAATTGGGTGTCTGAGGACGTTTTTACCTCTCAAGAAACAATTGACGTGATTAGTAAGCATTATCATATGACTAAAATGAATGATGCAAAAGACTCAACATCAACAAAATGGCAGTTAGATGGTCACCCACTAAAGATAGCTTTCATTTCGTCTATTACAAAGCCATTCTGCGGAAACTGTAATAGAGGAAGATTATCTGCTGATGGAAAATTTTATACCTGTTTATTCACTGATTCAGGTCATGATTTTAAAAATATTCTTAGAGACAAAAACAATAGGATAACTTTGAGAGAATTCTTTAAAACTGTATGGATGAATAGAGATGACCAGTACTCACAAATTAGATTTACTAGCAAGACCTTTAAACGCAAAAAACATAAAGTTGAAATGTCTTATATCGGTGGATAGCTTTTTATTGCTGATATGTGATGTTGTAAAATTTAATTTAGGTAGTAATATTTAAATATGTATACGACTCTTAGTTATATATTTTATTCTATAGCTGTACTGGCAGGATATTTAGCAGCCTATGACTTATTGCTTCAAATTTTTCCAGATTATGGTTTGCTTGAGGTCTTAGTAGGATTTGTCGCAACCGCCATGTTCTTTCCATTAGTACCTGTTTATTCCGGATTCACAAGCGGAGACTGGTTATTAAGCATCATATGTTTTGGTTCAATAATCTTAGGTGTAATACTTGGAAATCAAGCTAGAAAAAGCAATACTTAATTCACATATATTAGTGTTTTTTGACTTTTTGTACCCAAATTGTTAATTTTGTTGATAATAATTACTTTTATAACTATGATACATGCAGAAGCTCATTAAAATACATGTCAAATATTTTGCAAGTGTTAGAGATTTAATGAAAACAGATTCTGAGGATCTTAATGTTGAGACTTCACTGTCTGTGTATGAGTTATGGGAAAAGTTGACGGCTAAAATTAATGCACCAGATAACATTTTGATAGCCGTTAATCATAAATATGTTGGTAAAGAAACTAAATTAAACGATGGAGATGAAGTAGCTTATTTCCCTCCGGTAACAGGTGGATAAAAATGAAAATAGAAATAGTAGATGAAAAATTTGACCCATGGCAATCGTTGGTTGACTACAAAAAAAATGATTTACAGAATGACCCAAAGATTGGGGCATCATCAGTTTTTTTAGGAACAATGAGAGACTTTAATGAAGATACAGATGTCACAGCATTGGAGTTACAACATTATCCTGGCATGACTGAAAAGTATTTAGAGGATATTGTTCAAAATGCAATTAAGAAATATAAAATAATAGATGGTTTGGTTATTCATAGAGTAGGACTGCTTGAACCAACAGATCCAATAGTTATTGTTGCTACTTGGTCAGAGCATAGAGATAATGCCTTTAATGCCACTCGGGAAATTATGGAATCGTTAAAATCAGAAGCCCCTTTCTGGAAAAAAGAATCAACAGACAAAGGATTCAGATGGGTTCAACCTACAGAAAATAATACTGTATCAGAAGAAGCTAAAAATGAAATTTAATAAAGTAGTTTTGGCATATTCTGGAGGCTTAGATACATCAGTTATTGCAAAATGGTTAATTGAGAAATATGACTGTGAGGTTATCACATTTACAGCTGACATAGGTCAAGGAGCAGAGACTAAAGATGCAAAAGCAAAAGCCAAAAAACTTGGCATTAAGAAAATTTATGTTGAAAACCTGACTGAAGAATTTGTCAAGAATTATGTTTATCCAATGTTCAGATCAAATGCGATTTATGAAGGAGAGTATTTTCTAGGTACATCTATAGCCAGACCTCTTATTAGTAAAAGACTTATTGAAATTGCAAAAAAGGAAGGAGCAGATGCGATATGTCATGGCGCAACTGGCAAAGGCAATGATCAAGTTAGATTTGAGTTATCAGCATATGCTTTAAACCCAAAAATTAAAATCATCGCGCCATGGAGGGAATGGAGTTTTGTCTCTAGAAAAGATTTAGTTAGATATGCAAGACTTCATAAAATTGCAATTGATTTTGATTTGGGTAAAAAAAGCCCATACTCAATGGATGCAAATATTCTTCATACATCTTATGAAGGAGGTGTATTAGAAGATCCATGGAAAAGCCCCGATGAATCTATGTGGTTGAGAACAAAATCTATAGAAAAATCATCCAATAAGCCCGATATTCTAGAACTTGAATTTAAAAATGGTGATGTAATCAAGATTAATAAAAAAACTCTATCTCCCGGTAAAATTTTAGATAAACTGAATATGTTTGCAGGGAAGCATGGCATTGGAAGGGTTGACATAGTTGAAAATCGCTATGTTGGAATAAAATCTAGAGGCTGTTATGAGACTCCTGGTGGAACAATATATCATAAAGCACATAAAGCTATTGAATCAATTACTATTGATAGAGAGCTTTTACATTTGAAAGAAGATTTATCTAATCGTTATACACGCTTAGTCTATAATGGTTATTGGTTTAGTCCTGAAAGAAATAGTTTACAAAAGCTCATTGATGATTCTCAAAAAAAAGTATCAGGCTTAGTTAAAATCAAACTTTTTAAGGGAAACGTAATTGTACTAGGTAGGAAATCTCCATATTCTCTCTACAGCGAAGACTTATCAACCTTCGAGGAAGATTCTGGAGATTACAATCAAAGAGATGCAGAAGGATTCATCAAAGTAAATTCTTTAAGATTAAGAAATAAACAGAAATAATCTATTTCACTACTTCTTCTAAATATACAGTAAATTTTAATGCGTCTTTTCTATACTGTTCAATCTTTACTGGTATATAATCATGGTCCACAGCATACCAGGTAAGTGTACTTCGTTTGTTATTTTCAATGGTTCTTCTTATAACAATTGTATTCGTCTCTCCAAAGATTGTATCAATAATATCATCTGAGTGGATTGTATAGATATATACTCTTGATCTACCTTTATCAATAATATTGTACTTAGATTCGAATACCCCTTTTTTCATGTCTTCTTGAAAAGCTATTTGAACTGAAAGTCTATCAAAACTATTTTTTGTATCAGGGTGCTCTTTTGCATCGCCATTAACTATCGTAGTAGCAGTAGAATTAGCTTTGAAATTTGTAATGAGTTCTTCCTCTTTATCTTTCTTTTTCCTTGAATATAAATATGTAAGTGGATTGACTTTGTTATTATCAATTATATAGTTAGACGACTCCATCCTTTCATCTTTTTTCATTTTAAAAATCCCATCTGTGCTACTCTTTATTTCAAAAAAGTAGTTCGAGCCTATCTTCGATAAAATATAAGAGCTTTTACCAAAAAGAATTTTACCTTTATAAATACTATAATTATGTTCGGAGATAATCTCCTGCCCACTAAAAGCAAAGACAGGAATAATCATAAGATATATAGTGAATATATAAATATTCAATAATCTAGTATATGTTCGATAGGACATTCCAAAACCTCATTATTAAACAAAAATTTATTTTTTTGTTTACTTATATTACCATCCACAAACCATTTCAAGGCAATAGGAAAAATTTCATATTCTATTTTGTGAACCTGTTCTTTTAAGAGACTTAGGTCATACTCTTCTACTTTAAATTTACTCTGAATTATTATAGGCCCATCATCTAGATCCGATGTAACATAATGCACAGATGCACCATGATATTTATCACCAGATTCTATCACCTTATTATGTGTATTAAGACCTTTATGCTTTGGCAGTAAAGATGGATGAATATTTAGAATCATACCATCATATTTATCAGTTATAGTTTTCGGTAATATTTTCATGAAACCAGCCAGAATTATAAGATCTATATAGTTGTCATCTATTACTTTTGAAAGTTTATCATGAAATCCTACAGTAGTATTAACTACGAGAGTGGGTATGTTATGATTAGAAGCAATTTTTAGCCCTTTCGCACTAGGATTATCTGTCATCACCATACATATATCCATATCAATAAAACCAGAAGTCACTTTATTAACTATATTATCAAGATTACTCCCGTTGCCAGAAATTAAAATTATAGATCTAGTTTTTTTCATACATGATTGATTTAGTCTCTGATTTTTGTATATATCCAATTATTTTTGGTTCATATTTTAATTTTTTTGATATATTAAATAGCTTATCAATATCTTTTTTATTTATTATTAAGACCATGCCTAGCCCACAGTTGAAAGTTTTCAGCATCTCTTTTTCAGATAGTTTTGCTTTATCTTGTATTAATTTAAATATCTTTGGGAATGACCAGCTAGAAAGGTTAATTTTAGCTGTATATCCTTGAGGTAAGATTCTTGGAACATTATCAGTAATGCCTCCACCAGTTATATGCGCAGCCCCATGAATTTCCACCTTATTGCCTAATCTAACGAATATATCAGAGTATAACTTAGTTGGTCTCATGAGAGTTTTAGCTAAATCCATACCCATATATCTTTTCTTAATTGATAATGTTTTTGTTTCAATTAATTTATTAACAAGAGAATAACCATTTGAGTGTAAGCCAGTTGAGGGAATACCTATGATTATATCTTTATGCTTAACTAATTTGCTATTTATTACTTTGCTCTTATCAACTATCCCGACGCAAAATCCAGCTAAATCATAATCTTTATTTTTATACATGCCTGGCATTTCTGCTGTCTCGCCACCAATCAGTGGAATATTTATAGAAGAACATGCCTTATTTATACCCTTTAAAACTTGGGCATGAAGCTTTATATCTATTTTACTCGTAGCAAGATAATCTAAAAAGAATAGAGGTGTAGCCCCTGAAGTCAGAACATCATTTACACACATAGCCAGTAGATCCTGTCCAATATACCTATGTTCATTCAATAAAGCTGCTAATTTTAGCTTTGTTCCAACACCATCTGTTCCAGCCACAATTAGAGGTTTTTTATATTTTTTTATATCGAGTTCGTATAAACTTGAGAAACCACCAATCCCAGATACGACATTTTTGCATCTTAAAGCACTATCTTTGTTTATGCTGCTTATAAGTTTATCGGCGTTTTCTATATTAACGCCAGATTTTTCATAAGTTAGCTTGTTTAGAATCTTTTTCATCTTTAAATGGTTAGAATTTAATTATATATTAATCTATTGAGTATATATACATTTATGATTGATACAAAAGTTAATAAAGAGCAAATACCAATAAACTTTAGCTTTATTTCTAATAAGAGCTTTGATAACTATATTATTGGTAATGATCAATTTATTATAGAGACTTTGAAAAAGTTAGCGATTGCCACATCACCAAGCATCATCTTTCTAAAAGGAAATAAATCTAGCGGAAAGACACACTTATGTTTAGCTCTAATGGCATTATCTGGTAAATCAGTATCTAAGCTGAATAAATCTAATATTTTAGAATTAGAGCTCGAAAAAATACTAGCTCATGATTTGTTAATCATTGATGATATTGATGAAATTATAAGCAGCTATATGATTGAGGAAAAGTTATTCTCAATAATTAATGATTTTATTCTTAATAAAAAAAATATTTTGGTGACCTCTTCAGAACCTTTAAACAAAATTAAATTTGATCTACCAGATTTATCATCTAGATTAAAATGGGATCAAGTTTTAGTTATTCCTGAGCTGACAGATGATGATAAAATTAGAGTTTTACAAAAGATTGCTAAAGAAAGAGGTTGGATTTTATCGGATAATGTATGTGACTATATTATGAGTCACTATAAAAGGGATTTATTTTTTTTATGTAACTCTGTTAAGTCTCTAGATGAAGCATCATTGTCTCTTAAAAAGAAAATAACAATCCCGTTTATTAAAAAGATTATGGAGTATAAGTAGGTTACTTGTTTAATTTTATTGCTAGTTCTGCAATTCTAGAACCAAAACTCATACAAATAGCTTTTTCATCATCAGATATTTCATTTGTTCCATTGAAAGACACATGACTTGGACCATATGGCGTACCGCCCGTTTTTGTGCTATTTAATTTTTTTTCACTATATGGAACTCCTGATATCACCATACCATGGTGTAATAGAGGCAACATCATACTTATCAAAGTTGATTCTTGTCCTCCATGTAGGCTTGAAGTAGATGTGAATACACCTGCAGGTTTTCCAGATAATGTGCAGTTATGCCACTCTGTAGTAGTGGTGTCAATAAATGATTTCATAGGCCCAGCCATGTTTCCAAAATGTGTCGGACTCCCAATGATTAGAGCTGCACAATCTTGCAGATCTTGCTTACACACTATGGGATCTTCCTCTTTATCATTTTGAGCGCTCTCTACGGTTCTCAATAAAGCACTAGCTCCATCAACATTCTCTATCCCTCTTGCTATCAAACGACTCATTTTTTTCGTTGAGCCATTTGTAGAATAATATATAATAAGTACATTCATTATAGAACTAGGATATTCTATATAG
>MDSV01111102.1_pt1 | contig 13424 bp, 16 predicted proteins | sample 810851 | NCBI WGS metagenome assembly MDSV01 (sample SAMN05326640, study PRJNA326480) | marine metagenome | isolation source: seawater | place: Atlantic Ocean: North East | collected 2012 | reverse complement strand
ATGAAGTTTTTGATTTGATTAAATCATCGGCAAGAATAACTGCAAAAGGTTCATCATTAATTATATTTTTTGCACAATAAATTGCATGACCAAGACCTAGAGGTAAATTCTGTCTCACAAATACACAGTCTATATTTTTAGGTACAATATTCTGGACAAGTTTTAATAATGAATTTTTCTTCTTGTTTTTTAAGTCAGATTCTAAATCAGGAGCTGTATCAAAATGATCTATAATTGCATTTTTAGTTCTACCAATCACAAAAATTAATTGGTCAATCCCAGCCTCTACAGCCTCTTCAGCGGCATATTGTATTATTGGCTTGTCAACAATAGGCAGCATCTCTTTCGGGCTTGCTTTTGTTGCTGGTAAAAACCTTGTCCCTAAACCAGCTACTGGGAAAACTGCTTTTCTAATTTTTTTCATATTGAATATTTATTATATTTTATGTGCAAAAACTTTCCATATGGTGCAAAATAATAATCTTATGACATATGTTATCACAGAAAATTGTATAAAGTGCAAATATACGGATTGCGTTGAAGTTTGCCCGGTTGATTGTTTTCATGAGGGTCCAAATTTTTTAGTAATTAATCCTGATGAATGTATAGACTGTAGTTTATGTGAACCTGAGTGTCCGATAGATGCAATTATTTCTGATGAAGATATCACAGATGAAAATCGACAATTCCTAGAAATTAACGAGAGATTAGCTAAGAAATGGCCAATATTGACTGAAATTAAGCCTGCCCCAGATGACGCAAAAGAGTGGGAAAATAAAGAAAATAAAATAAGCCTTCTTGAAGAGTAATTAATACTCTCCGACGCCATCATAAACTTGTGGAAAATAATCTTCAAACCTTGTGCAATGTGGAACAAACGTCAATTTAATTAATCCTGTAGGGCCATTTCTATGTTTCTCTACACGTATCTCTGCAATATTTTTTTGATCCGTGTTTTTATCATAAACTTCCTCTCTGTATAAAAATATAATTAGATCTGCATCTTGTTCAATAGAGCCAGACTCCCTAAGATCAGACAAAAAAGGGCGTTTATCATTTCTAGTTTCAACACCCCTATTTAGCTGCGACAGAGCTATAACAGGCAAATCAAGCTCTTTAGCAATAGCTTTTAGTGATCTAGTGACTTCAGCAATCTCATTTACTCTATTTTCAGAATATTGGGGAATAGACATTAACTGTAGGTAATCAACAATAATCATGTCGATACCAGTCTCTCTTTTCATTCTTCTAGCTTTTGATCGTAAATCCATTGGTGATATTGCTGCTGTATCATCAATATAAAAGTCACAATCATTCATCATTTCTATCGCGGAAGTTACTGCTTTTGTATCTTTTGCGGATGCTTCATAATCACCAGTTCTTATTTTTTGCTGAGATACAGAACTTAAAGATGACAACATTCTCAGAGCAATTGACTGCGCCGACATCTCAAGACTAAAAAAACCAACCTTCTTTTTTTGTTTAAAAACAATGTCTTGTGCTATGTTCATCGCAAATGCTGTTTTGCCCATTGATGGTCGACCAGCAATAATTATCAAATCAGATTTTTGCAAACCAGAGACTAATTTATCAAACTCGCTATATCCAGATAGCAAGTAATCGATCTCATCGCTATTTTTTTTACTATAGACTGTTTCAATATATGTATTTACGACAGGACCTATTTTATGTAGTCCATCATTTATAGATGACTGAGAAGCTATGCCAAATATCTCAGACTCTGCCTTATCTAATACTTGTTTAACGTCTCCTTGTTCACTTTGATGTACTGCCTGAACTGTCCGATTACTTATGTTTATTAGTTCTCGCATAACTGACTTTTCTTTAATTATGTCTGCATATGCCTTGATATGAGAAGAAGTCGGCACTTTTCTAGCTAGCTGGCCAAGGTATGGAAGCCCACCAACACGATCAAGCACGCCCTTACTTTTTAAACAGTCTTCAAGTACGACAACATCAATAATCTGTCCTGCTGAAGCAAGATCATATATTTCATTGAAGATAATTTTATTATTTACATCAAAAAAGTCTTTACCTTGAATTAAATGAGATACCTGGTCCCAGGCTGTAGAGTCCATAATCAAAGAACCTAAGAAAGCTTGTTCAGCCTCGAGAGACTTTGGGGTAGTTGGTATTTTAGTTTCCATTATTTATTTTAACTGAAAAATAATTAGTTTTATAGACAAGAAACTGTGGAAATATTGTGGAGTACTATCAGATATTAAGGATGAATTGATACCTAAGTAGTTATGATAATGTTTAACATACAATTAATATTCAATGTCAAGAATGATAAAACTTATTCTGATTAAGTTTTAACAATTTCATCGGATTCTTTTTCATCATCCAGCTCTTGCGTGAGATCCGGAATAATATCTTTTGATATTTCGGCGTTTTTAATGAGTTTAATAGGGACCGTTACTAATACATCTGTATGAAGACTAATAGTAACAATATAATCCTCTTTGAATATTTTGATAGGCCCTGACGGAAGATTTACTTGCTTTTTCGGCAAATCAAATCCATCTGATTTAAGTTTATCCATGATATTTTGCAATGTTATGGAGCCAAACAACTTGTCTTCCTCTTGAATATTAACTTCAAAAACCAATTCATATTCATTAAATTGCTCTTTTTGAGTTAATGCCTTGGCTCTCATTTCTTCTTCAAATTTTAATAACTCTTGCTTTTGTTCTTCAACTTTCGCTAGATTTATTTTAGTAGGCAAAACTGCTTGATTTGTTGGTATTAGAAAATTTCTAGCATAACCTGATTTAACTGAGACCTTAGATCCAATCTCACCTAAATTTTTAATATTTTTTAAAAGTAATACATCCATTATTGTTTATGGTTATCGCAAAATGGCAACAATGCTAAATGTCTTGCTATCTTAATTGCCTTATTAACTCTTCTTTGTTCTTTGGCAGATGTTCCTGCAACTCTGCGTGGAGATATTTTACCTGATTCTGATATGAACTTTTTTAAAAATCCTAAGTTTTTATAGTCAATTTGATCTATTAGATCAGATTTTTTCTTACTTAACTCTTCGCTCATAATTTTATACTCTTTCTCTACTTTGCATCATAATAGATGGTTCTGTGATTTTTTTATCCTGTGCTATGAACATATGTCTAATAATATTATCATTAAATTTTATTAAACTAGACAATTCTGTTAAAACCTCGTTTGAAGCTTCAAAATTGAGCAGAATATATTTAGCTTTATTAATTTTATTAATATTATATGCTAACTTCATTGTACCCCAGTCCTCATATCTATCGATACTTCCGCCTTTTGAAGAGATCAGATCTTTATACTTATCCACAGTCTTTGCTGTAGATTCCTCTTGATTGACATTAAACATTAGCAATAATTCGTAATTTTTCATAGTTTTATCCAATATGCGAATACTACTTGAGTATCTGCTATATTTCAAATATTCATTTAGTTTTTTTAAAAAGTTTTTTAATCTGGTAGAGGGTTATTCCTGTAGCCACTGCCACATTTAAACACTCTACCGAGCCATGTATTGGTATTGAGCAAACGTCATCGCAGGACTCTAAAAGAGCCTTACTAACGCCTTCTCCTTCAGCACCTATGATCACTGCAGCACCTGTATTCATCTCTTGAAGATCATATATGGATCTAACTCCTGAATCTGATGTTCCAATCACTCTTATATTATTATTTTTTAGTCTCTTGATAATAGATAGTATGTTATTTGTTTCTAGCAAAGCTAAACCTTGAAGACCTCCGGATGCGGTTTTATGCACTAATGGTGATATTTCACATGAATTTGACTTTCTCTTGATTATTAAAGTGATTCCAGCTGCATTAGCTGATCTTATGCAGGATCCAAGATTTCTCGGGTCTTGCAAAGAATCAAATATAACTATAAAAGGTTTCTGTTCTGTTTGCAGATATAAATCTAGGTTAAAGCCAGATAATGCTTTACCTGATAATTCCATAACAATTCCCTGATGCTTGGATGATAAACATATTGTAGTTAATTGATCTTTATCAAGCTCTACTATCTTTATGTCTGAAATATTAAGATTAGAAATTATATTTTGTATTGACTTATTCCGCGGCAATTTTTTAACATATACTGTAATTATACTTTTAGGATCTAACTTTATCTGAGCATTACATGTATGAATACCATAAATATACTGAGGCGTTTCTTTCATTCTGTTAGTTATGCAAAGACATTTTCAAGAGTTATAATTTGATTTCTTGATGGCCCAGTTGATATCATGACTATTTTTGTTTTAGAAATATCTTCAATAGCTTTAATATATTTTTTAGCATTTGCAGGCAATTCATCATAGCTTGTTATTCCAACCGTTGAACATTTCCATCCATCCATCTCAATATATTTTATATTAGATACCGTAGACTTTTCATGATCGATATCATCATAATCTATACAGATTTTTATTTTCTCTAGATTATCAAGAACATCAAGTTTTGTTAATGCAATCCCATTTATTCGGTTCAATTCTATCGATTTATTTAGTATCTTGAGATCCAGCCATCCGCATCTTCTTGCACGTCCAGTTGTAGCGCCAACTTCGCCACCCCATTTGGCTAAATCTTGACCTAGTTGATTATGCAACTCTGTTGGAAATGGACCATGACCTACCCGTGTAGTATATGCTTTGGTTATTCCTAACGAATAATTGACTTTATCAACGCCAATACCAGTCCCAGATATTAGTCCTGAGAGTGTAGTATTAGATGAAGTAACATAAGGATATGTTCCATGATCAACATCTAACATAGTACCTTGCGCTCCCTCAAAAATTATATTTGAATCTTTATTGAGATCGAGTATCAGGGGAATCACATCTGTAATATGGTTTTTAATTTTCGTATAAATTGGCAATAATTTATCAAGCACCGAATCAACAGATATAGTGTCAACTTTATAGTAGTTCTTTAATAAGAAATTATGGTAATCCATTGATTTTACTAATTTTTTCTCGAGATTTTCGACATCAGAAAAATCTATCAATCTAATCCCTCTTCTACCAACTTTATCTTCATAAGTGGGCCCTATGCCTCGTCCAGTCGTTCCAATAGAGGATTTTCCAAGAGATTTCTCATGAGCAATATCTAATGCCACATGAGTAGGTAAAATTACATGGCAAGCTTCACTAATAAAAAGTTTATCGTCGATGATTATACCATTATCTTTAAGTTCATTGATTTCTGAAATCAAAGCTTCCAAAGAAATTACCACTCCGTTACCAATTATTGATTTTACATTATTGCGTAATATACCAGAAGGGATCAAATGTAGAATAGTTTTTACATCATTAATTACAAGAGTATGACCCGCATTATGGCCACCCTGAAATCTTACACATCCATGCGCATTCTCAGATAAAACATCGACTACTTTACCTTTACCTTCATCACCCCAATGCGTGCCTACTAATAAAACATTAGACATTTATATCTCTCCTGCCGAGTGATAAGTTAAGTATATCTTTCACATCTAGACTAAAACCTGTTGCTAATCTTGGGGTATTATCATGATCTGTATAAGCTTCATAACGCCCACCCCTTGCTATTTCTTTTCTTAATCCAGGCACATATGCAGAATAGATTAGACCCGACTGATAACTGAACCCTTGTAATTCACATAAATCAATTTGTACCTCTGAGATATCGCTGAACCTATTTATTGAATTAGAGATCGATGATAATTCCTTAACTTCAGAAGATAAATTCAGTTTATATTTCTTTGCTAATTTATTTAATTCAGATAAAACTGATATATCTCCAGATATATCCATTAATTCTAAAAGTAAAATTAGTTTTTTCCTAGGTAATTTATATTTATTAAAAAAATCTTTTATTTCTGTTTTAGATTTTAAATTTATCAAGTCTATCAACCTAAGTTTATATTCTTGAGATAGCTCTAGACCTGATAGTAAATTATTTATAAAAGACAAATCACCAAGCTCAATAATAATTTTATTCTGTTTAGAAAGATATATTAAATCGATCATTAGTTTAATTATTTCGATATCTACACTTTTATTAATTATCCCAAAATATTCTACACCTGTCTGAAAAGGATTAATTCGATCAAAAGGACCAGGAGAAAGCCTAAGGATATCACCCATATAAGAAAATTTTGAACTGCCTACACCTTTAGTCATTTGATAATCTATTTTAGAAATTTGTGGCGTTATATCTGCTCTAACACCAATTTCATTTCCTGTAGAGCTGTCTAAGATATGGCCAGTCTTATTGTCTAAATCTGTTGAATTTAGATTTAGCAGATTATCTAAACTATCAAATATCGGGGGTACTATATAAGTGTAGTTATATTTGGTATAGATCTTTAATATGCTTGACTTAAGCTTATCGAACTTAATCGCACTATTACCAATATAATACTCGATACCATCTGGAATTAAAAAATTTTTTGATTTCATATACACCCTAAATAATTGACAAAAACAGACCTAACCCCAATATCATACAGATAAGACCAATTATTCTCAAAGAGTTATTGCTTAGTTCATTGAAATAAAAAATTATTTTTCTAACTGATTTTGGTGATAAAGCTAAAAGCATTCCTTCAAGAATTATAGAGATACAAACACCAAGCAACAATAAAAACCAGAAGTCTATTATTCTTTACCCAAGGAATCATTGAAATATTTAAAGAAATCAGAATCTGGGTCGATAAGAAGGACATCTTGTTTATTACTGAATGTGCTCTTGTATGCAGACAAACTTCTATAAAATGAATAAAATTCAGGACTTGTATTGTATGCAGCTGCGTATGTCTCAGTTGATATAGCGTCGCCTTCACCCTTTATTACTTGAGATTTTTTGTATGCTTCAGCTACAATTGTAGCAGATTCTCTTTCTGCTAAAGCAGTGATTCCCTGAGCTTCTTCTTTTCCTTTTGATCTAAAAGATTTTGCCACAGTTGCGCGTTCTTTGACCATTCTTGCATAAACAGAGTTACTGACCTCATCAGGTAGATCCACTTTTTTCACCCTGACATCGATTACAGTTATACCCAATGCAGCCGATGCTTTATTTGCTTCAGTCCTAACCGTATTCATTAAAGCTACCCTGTCACCTGACACAACATCATTGATAGTCCTTTTACTAAATTCACTTTTTGTTAGGTCATTTATAATTTGTGATAATCTATTGATTCCGATTCTTTCATCACCTTTAGATGACCTATAAAAGTTTTGAGGATCTGTAATTTTCCATTTAACATATGAGTCAACGATTACATTTTTCTTTTCACTTGTTAAGAACTGCTCTGGTTTAGAGTCCATAGTTAATAATCTAGAATCATACTTTTTAATATTATTCAAAAAAGGCACCATCAAGAAGATACCAGGAGTATCATATGTTTGGACAATTTCACCAAGTCTAAACTTAATTGCAACTTCTCTTTCATCGACTATAAATACTGACGATGTAATGATAATTAAGCCTGCAAGCAGTATTGTTAAAATATTTCTGTTATTCACTATATAAATCTCTCTTTCTTGAATTAAAACTATCTCTATTATTTCTGATTTTATCTGATAATGAGTTCCTTAAATTATCTGGTTCAACTTTAATACTTGGGCTAGAACCTGTTGATCTTGAATCCATTATTTTATCAAGAGGCAAATATAATAGATTATTGCCTCCTTCTACATCAATCATAACTTTAGATGTATTAGCCAAGACGGATTCTACAGTCTCAAGGTATAATCTTTCTCTTGTAACTTGAGGTGCTTTTTCATACTCGCTATATAAATTAGTAAATCGTATCGCTTCTCCTTCAGCCGACTTAATTATCTTTACTTTATATGCTTTGGCTTCTTCAATAATTTGTTTCGCTTCACCACGTGCAAGAGGGATTATTTCATTTCTATAAGCCTCAGCTTCATTAATATATCTCTGTTCATCTTCTCTAGCTCGAATTGCATCTGAGAATGCATCTTGTACCTGCTCAGGAGGTTGTGCTTCTAGGATGTTTACAGTTTGCACATTAATTCCTGACTTATATTCATCGAGTAATCTTTGCAGAAGGTCTTTTGTGTTAGCAGCAATAGATTCTCGACCTTCAGTTATAATAAAATCCATGCTGTTTTTACCTACAACTTCTCTTATAGCGCTCTCTCCAGCTGCACTCAGAGTTTCATCAGGATCCCTGAGATTAAAAATAAAGTCACTAGCATCTTTTACATCATATTGTATTGCGAAGTTAACGCTTACAATATTTTCATCTTGGGTTAACATAACAGCTTTTTGTTGACTAGATCTTATTTTTGAAACATCAACAATTTCAGCCTTCTGAATTAATCTGGGTACCCAATGAGGGCCAGGAGTTGTTATTGAGTGAAAACTTCCAAATTGAAGAACTACACCTCTCTCGCCATCATTCACAATATATATGCCACTTAATAAATAGATTACTGCAATTATTGCGACCAAGATAGATGTATTCTTTTTACCAGATCCAGATCCCCCGCTCGCACCACCAAGCAGATCCTTGAAAGATTTCGAGAATTCATTCATCAATTTATCTACTTCAGAATTACCTTTAGGCTTGCGGCTCCAAGGGTCTTTATTTCCGCCGGGTTCATTCCATGCCATATATTTGCTCCTTTAGACACATCATAATATAAACCTCTTTACTCATCAATTTCTATTTTGTCCGAATGGTTAGGCACTATGGTTGATATAGCATGTTTATAAATACTCTGAGTCATTTTGTTTTTCAACATAATTGTATAAGGGTCAAATGCTTCAATAATCCCATCCAATTTGATTCCATTAACTAAAAAAATAGAAACACTTATTTTATCTTTTCTAAGTTTGTTTAAAAACTTATCCTGAAGATTATCTTGCATATTATTACCCCACAAAGAGTAATGCTCTTATTATTAACTTATATATATTATATTGACACTATTTGATTAAATTGCAATGTCTCTCGATCATCTTATAAATAATGTCATAATCCTTGTTTATAATATCAATATCTAAATTAGATGGGAATTGTTTTAACCAAGTAATTTGTCTTTTTGCTAGCTGCCGCGTGGCAAACAAACACTTATTTTTAAGATCATCTATAGTGGTGGCATTTAGTAGATGCTCAAGAACATGCTTATAACCAATTATTTTCATAGACTTTGAATCTGCGGACAAATTGTATTTTTTAAAAACATACTTAACTTCATCCATAAGTCCCCTTTCAATCATCTCCTCAATCCTTAGTGCAATTTTATTATGTATTACTTCTCTATCGCTAGAAAACATTTTAATTGTCAAAATATCGTATAAATTAAAAAACTTATCTTTAGTATTAAAAAGTGAAGATATTGGAGATCCCGTGGACATATATACTTCAAGAGCTCTTTGAATACGCTGCTTATCGTTAGGATTAATTTTATTATAAGATATTATATCAATAGATTTTAGACAATGATGGAGATCTTGCAAAGAATACATGTCCAATAAATTATCTATGAAAATCCTATCTTGATTATTTGCACTTGGGAGAGATGATAATCCATGATAAAGACTATGGAAATACATCAAGGACCCTCCAGTCAATAAAGGAATTCTATTACGCTGATGAATATCTTTAATTATTTGAGAAACATTGGTATAAAAATCCCCGACATTATAATCTTGATTTGGTTTTCTAATATTTATTAAGTGATGTTTTATTGACTCTAGAATATCTACTAAAGGTTTATCTGTTCCTATATTCATATCTTCATAGATCATTGCAGAATCAACACTAATTATCTCTATAGGAAATTTCTCACATAACTTAATTGCTAGTTCTGTTTTTCCTGTACAAGTTGAACCCATAATAGATATAACTGGGAGTCTCTTATCCATCATTAATTTCAACTTTAATTAATCTTGACTCCGCTAGTATAATAAAACATATGTTTATATCTGGTTTTGGGAGATATTCTAAGAAATTATCAGGCCACTCTATAAAATGAATTCCTGGTTGATCGAGATAATAGTCGATTCCTATCTCTATTAACTCATTTTTATTTTTTAAACGATAGAAATCATAATGATAAATATTTATTAAAGAAGAAGGATACTCATTAACGATAGTGAAAGTTGGGCTAGTAGCACCATTCTTAAAATCTTCTTGATTTGATAGATATGATTTAACAAATGATGTCTTTCCTGCTCCAACTTCACCATGTAAGAAGACAATACATTTACTTTTTGAAATATTGATTCTATCTATAAGTCTGGAGTATATATTTTCATCATTTATATGATAATAATACTTTTTATATGATGGCATATTATCCATTATTTAATAATTTATTAACTTCCATTATCACATCACTTGCTAGTAAACCAATTTTGCCATGTTTTTTTGAAAGATTATCTGCAGCAAACGAATGAATGGCAACTGCATATATTATAGCATTATTATAATTATTTATGTCTACCAAAGATATTAGAGATATAATAATCCCAGCTAAACAATCACCCATGCCTGCTGTCCCCATTGCGCTATTTCCATGAGAACATATATAGGCATCTGATTTAGTTTGAATAATTGTTTCATGTCCTTTTAAAACAACGATCCCGCCATATTTCTGCTGAATCATCCTCGCAGCATATAATCTATTATTCTGTATTTCTGTTTTTTTAGTATTTAATAATTTAGCTGCCTCGCCAGTATGAGGCGTTAGTATCCAATTATCATTTTTAAACGGATTTGCTGCCAATATATTTAGAAAACCAGCATCTATGACAATATTTTTTTTAGCACCATTATTATCTATAGCATTTTTTGTATCTAAGAATATTTTTTTTGACCACTCATTCTCGGATAATCCTGGTCCAATCAATATGTTTTTATAAGCAGCAATCTTTTTATATAATAAATCAATATCATATGATGTGATTAGTTCTGGTTGGTGGGTAGAAACTATAGAGTGATTTTTTTTAGTAGTAAAAACATCAACATATCTGGATCCAGATCTTAAGGCGCTAACACTGGATATTAATATTGCTCCCAGATATTCGTCAGAGCCACCAACAATAAGAGTTTTCCCAAAAGAACTCTTATGAATATTCTTATTTTGAATTATTTCAAATTGAGCAAATAATTTATTTTTAGAATCTTTATTTAGTGAAATATAGTATTGATGATCTTCTAAATATTCAGAAAATATTTTGTAAGACATGTCTAATATGTAATACTCATAATATTATCTGGCAAGATAATAAAGGATTTAAATATCTCCTTCCAAATATCATTTTCATTATTATAAATAATTAACTGATTATTATTAAAATACTTTTCTTTAACATCATATACTGAAAGTATTTCATCAATTAGACCAATTTTTTTTGCTTCTACTCCAGTCCAAAATAACCCTGTAAAAACATCTGTATTTATTCTAGTGCCGCGAGAATCTGTTATATCAGAAATAAATTGATTATGAATATTTTTAAGGAGTTTTTTTAGATGAGTTATATGGTATTCAGATAAGTCTGAAAAAGGATCTAGAATTGTTTTATCTTTCCCCGAAGATAGTATCTGTGATTTTATTCCAAGCTTCTCCATTAGACCTTGGACATTGAAGCTATCTAATCTCACACCTATTGATCCTACTATACTAGAAGAACTAGAAAAAATTTTATCAGCACTAGCGGCTATATAATATCCTCCAGACGCACCAACGTCCTCTATAACAGCGTATATTTCTTTCTCAGAATTAGATTTTATTTTATTAATTTCATCGAATATGATCTTTGACTGTGTAGCACTGCCACCAGGACTATTAATCTTAAGAATGATGCCTACACAGCTGTTATTTTTAATTGCATTTTTAATATGAGGTAAAATTAATTCAGAGTTAACTGGTCCAGCTGAAGAGATCATACCATTGATCTCAATAACAGCAACATGTTGATTAGAATAGCTTACATTTTTAGAAGTAGATAAAGCCAATGATATCACTATAAAAATTATAATCAGAAAAAACAATGACCTACTAAAAAATTTATATTTTTTATCTGATTTGCGCTCTTCTATTATAGATTCAACTATGTCTTTTAATAATTTATTATTATCCATATCTCAAACTTACTTTACCTAATTATATTTATACTATAGCTGATTTTTAAGATTATCAATTACTAATGTTAAATCATCTGGAGTTGGTGCTTCAATATCATGATGACCTTTATAAAAAAAGGATATTTTTTTTGAATGAAGAAACATTCTTTTTAGTCCAAATTCTCGCATTTTTTTATTGACTTCAATATTCCCATATTTAGTATCACCACATACTGGTTGATTTATGCTAGATGCATGTACTCTTATCTGATGCATCCTTCCAGTTTCAATTTTGATATTTACCAAGCAACATTCATGATATTGCTTTATGAGGCTTATATATGACAATGCTTCCTTCCCATCTTTTGAGACAGCGACAGAATTGCTATGATTATCTCTATTTCTTTTCAATGATTGATCCACCGCTACCTTATCTCCACTAAGTGAACCCGATAAAAGAGACAAATAATGCTTTTCAATATTTCCTAATTGAAACATTTTACCTAGTCCGGATGCAGCTTGATAATTCTTTGCTAGCATTAGGCATCCACTTGTATTTTGATCCAACCTATGAACCAAAGATAATGATTTATATTTTTCCAATGATTTTAATGACGAGATAATATCATTACTAATATTTGAACCAGAATGAACAGCTATTCCGGACGGTTTGTTAATAACCATAAAATCTTGGTTTTCATATAAGATAATCTTTTTAAGATCTTTTATCAGGAACCTAGATATTGATTGTGGCTTCAAATCTATTGATACTGGCGGGATTCTGACAATATCATTTGATTTGAGCTTATAGAGTGGTTTGACTCTACCGCTATTAATTCTAACTTGACCGTCTCTAATAATCTTATAAATAAGACTATTAGGAACTCCAGGTAGCATTTTTCTTAAGTAATTATCAAGCCTCTGCCCTTCTTGATTAGATGCAATGGTGATTTTCCTAACAGTAATTTTATTTGAAATAGACACGATAATATTTGAAGATAGTGTAAATCATTGATATATTAATTCAAAGATTTTTATATTGTTTAATAAGATTTAGCTATATTATAAGCTAAAGTATTGAAAATAAAGAAGAAATACTGATATATATGTTAATATAAAGAAATATCAGTAATAATTAGCTTAAACAATGTTAATTAATGGTATTAGGATAATAGCTAAAATATTAGCCCTAACCTTTCAAAAATTATACTAAAAATCATATAGAAAAGAGAGAAAATGAATTACAGGATTCCAAATGAAACAAATTTTAATAAATGCTTCTCAGAGAGAAGAATTGCGCTTGGCTATT
>MDSV01085591.1_pt1 | contig 13424 bp, 13 predicted proteins | sample 810851 | NCBI WGS metagenome assembly MDSV01 (sample SAMN05326640, study PRJNA326480) | marine metagenome | isolation source: seawater | place: Atlantic Ocean: North East | collected 2012 | reverse complement strand
GCCTGTGATGGAAGAAATAAAGCGGAATACATGTCCATGCTACGGCCGCAAAATACGCTCCGATTGAGGAAACACCCCGGTCAACACCATCCAATCGAGTTTCAAGGATGTGATGATAAACACCGTTTGGAGAGAGCAGGTCGAGACGTCCTTCAAAGACGAGGAATCCTTGATCCTGTGTATCTCCGACAGCAACACCATTGAGCGCAGCAAGCAAGGTGGTAAACAGCACCCATAACAACGTGAAAAGGAACCAAAGTCCAATGGAAAAAGCGATTGCAGATCCTTGCTCTTTTGCGATGCTTGAAGCGAGTAGAGCGAAGACGGTGTACCAAAGAAGTACCAACATTGCTGCAACGATGAAAACAACAGCATCGGCAATTGGTATCCACATGTCGCTGCGGTAGCCAACCAATGCCATCGAAGCAATCAAGAGAACAGCGACGGGTAATGCAATACTTCCCCAGTGGCCAAGGACAAGGACAACACCTTGTCTCCATCGAGCCATTGGTTGAGATAGGCGAACTTCAAGAACACCACTGCTTCGGTCACGACTTATTCCATCGTGAGCGATGAGTACAGCCGCCATTGTACCTGCGAACACAATCCCGATGCTCGCTAGGAACATGGTCTCCGTTGCATTTTCTGGCAATTGATCTGCGGGAAGTTGGATATTTGGGTCAGCAAAACCCCATGCCATGCCCGGAATAAACAGGAGAAGAATTGGCAACATGATGAGCATTCGAGTCGAGAAGAGCCTCTGACGTCCTAACGCTACTGCAAGTCGAAGCATTCGCTTGGTTGGTGTCACTCTTCTTCACCACCGATTGTTCGCAAAGGAACCATGTTGCTTTGTTCAACATCCATACCGATTGAATCTCGATCCATTCCTGTCGCAGCACAGAGCAGTTCAATCAGTGTAGGAGGGATAACTCTCCATGTCGAAACCCGATATTGTTGTTCAAGCAATTTCTCTAACAAATCAGGTTGGCCAGCTTCAATCACGTATCTGTATTCATTTTTGGTAGCAACATGCTCCAAGATGTTCAACGATTCCAACGTTGCCTCAGTGATTTCCTTGTCGACAACAACTTCAGTCATTTGTTCAAAGCCCAAACTCGACTGGAGCGATTCAGTTGTCCCATGTGCAAGCAACTGTCCTCGATGGAGGAGGGCAATGGTGTCCACAAGGTTGTCAAGTTCAGAGAGATGATGGCTTGAAATGACGATTGTGATGCCTTTGCTGGAAAGTGAGCGAAGCAATCGTTTGAACGCATCAATTGCCACAGGATCCATCCCGTTGAACGGTTCATCGAGAACCAGGATGCTGGGTGTTCCGAGCAACGCAATTCCTAGCGAAAGTCGCTGACGCATTCCTTGACTCAAGGATTCCAAGGATGAATCGATTCGATTCCTCAGCCCAACAATACCGAGTAATTCCAGTGAGGAGCCAAGGGAGCAACCTCGTAACAGAGCGAATTCTGTCATCGTTTGGCGAATAGTCAACTGGCTGGACCAGCGGACTTGTTCCGGCATGAAACCAACCTTTGAGCGTAGTTCGTCGATTTCTATCCCTTTTCCATGCAGTGAAACATCACCCTCTTGCAACGGGAGGATTCCGCTCATCATTCGAAGCAACGTCGTTTTACCTGCTCCGTTGGTTCCAACCAATCCAACAATTTGCCCCTCTGAAAGTGTCAAATCAAGTTGAGATATACCCGCTCCGCTTCGTTTGTTGAATGGGTTGTACCACTTTGGATTAGGAATCTGATGTCGGTATGTGATGGAAGAAAATTGCATAGTGACCTCTTCCCCCATGGTGCGGCTTTGGAGTTCCCTCTCTCAAATGCTTTGTTTTTGCAATCAGATTCCCAAATGCATATCATTGGCAAGGAATAATCCTCGTCTATGGGGTTGGCCTACGATGCAATTGGTTTTCTCCTTGTGCTTGCTTCAATCCTAATCGCGTTTGGAAGCCACAAACTGATGGCAAAGGACAACGCACTTGAGTTCACTCAATTTCTTGGCCCGAAGACTTCGATCTATGCTCTTGTCTCTCTGATTTGTTTGCTCCTCGTTCCATATGGAGTGTTCGTAATTGCTCCGTTGGTCTTCCTCCTTTCGATTGCGAGTCCTGCAGGTCGCTTGGATTGGAGGGAATTCAAAACCCAGCGGATTGTTGCAGTATGTATTGTTGGACTCATGCTTGGTGTCGCAGGATTCATTCCAGTTGATTCGCCTCGGGCTCCAGAACAATGGGGTGAACCTTTTGCATCAGAGAATCCCTATGCTCCGGCTTGGCCAAGCAGTGAACAGTACACCTGGATTTTCGTAGAACCACTCAATCCGACGAATTTCGAGGTCGTCCAGAGCCTTACGCTTCGAACTCCACATCAATCAAATCCATTTTTGCAAGCAGAGTCATCAATTTGGATATCCTCTCTTCTGGGAATGCAGGAAGATCGAATGCGTCAAGCCATCGATTTGGTGGACGAGCGGGTGCCGATTCGAATCGACTCAGAATCCTTCCGACTTGACCAGAAAGGGGATGCACAGGCTCACACGTTCCGTCCGCAGTCAGGAGAGATTGAACTCAATGTTTGGGTATACGATTGTTATTCCACATCTGGAACCAATGCCGACGGTACCAAAGTCGGTGAAGTGGTCATCGTAGGTCAATCAAATTGGGGCGGTTCGTTGGAAATCCTTGTCATTGTTCGTCCCTTCTTCCATGATGGTTTGACGACAGACCCCTATGCAGAATCACTCGTGAACGCTTGGGTAAGCGGTTAGTTTTCGGGAACCCTAAAACTATATACTACACTCTTTTAGGGTAGCCGAAAACGGACCTGATTACTATGAGTGATAAAACCAAAAAGCCTGTACTGCTAGCCCTTCTGATTCTTCTTGCATCTGTTGCTGGATGCATTGGGACAGATGATGAAACCGAATTAGAAACACTAACCATTGCGTTTGAAATCAAAGACGATTATACAAATGTCGATGAAAACCCACAGCAATTCGCTGACTACTTGGGTGATGCATTAGACATGAATGTCGAATTGTATCCGATAGATTCGGAGGGCGCAATCCTTGAATCTCTACGATTTGGGAACGCCGACATCGCGTTTATGGACGGAGCTGCGGCTTGGATTGGATGGCAACAATACGGCCTCGACGCCCTTGCTGCAGACCAAAAATCCGATGGAAGGACTTACTACGATGCTCATGCAGTTGTACTCAAAGATTCTGAGATGGCACTTGCTCATCTCGATGATGATCCAACCACAGATCCATTCTCCCTCCTTGCTGGAAAGACCTCATGCCACACAGGATGGCTCAAATCTGCAGGTATGCTTTTGCCAATGGGTCATCTCATTGGAAATGGATATGCGAATGTGATTGGAGATCCAAATGACATTGAATCATTACGTGCGACTGTTACCAACTACTTCAGCGAAGACTCGAGCATCCCTGACTCAGGAACGCCCTACTATTCCTACTCTGGTGCTGTAAAGTGCCTCACAGAAGGAGTTGGAGACGTTGCATTTGCTAAGGATTCTACCGTTGCTTCATACTGTGGCAATGAAATTACCACAGATAACGAAGCATGGTGCCTTCCTGAGGACGACTATGTTCTTCTTCCCTCCTATGGAGCAGCGCCTTCCCATCCCGTCATGTACAATCCAGAATTACTGGACAGTGGTTTGATTGAGAACATCCAGGCTGCTTTGGTGTCCATGAAAGATACCTCAAATGGACAATCGATTCTAGCGAACATTCTCAACACACCATCGATTGTTGAAACAACAGCAGAAGAACATCTCTCTTCTTACGGAAATCTTGTTCAGCATGTTCCTGGAATTCAATCCTACTTTGGCTCCAAATATGATATCTCAGACTCAGTTGCACCAACAGTTTCAGAGATTAGAATTGCTTTTGAAATTAAAGACGACTACACCAGTACAGATCTCAACCCTCAATTGTTAGCAGACTACATTGCAGAAGAAACAGGTGTCGAAGTGACGCTGTACCCTGTGACATCAGAAGGAGCCATTATCGAAGCTCTTCGTTTTGGAAATGCTGACATCGCCTTCATGGATGGTGGGGCTGCTTGGGTAGGCTGGAAAGAATACGGCCTTGCTTCATTGGCTGCTGACATGAAGTCGGATGGACGTACTTACTACGATGCACATGCCGTTGTTCTCAATGGAAGCGAGATGGCCAATGCTTACCTTGATGGTGATGATTCCACTGATCCGTTTGCACTTCTCGAAGGAAAAACATCATGCCACACAGGTTGGTTGAAATCTGCTGGTATGCTTTTACCGATGGGATTCTTGATTTCAGAGGGATATGCTCCGGTTGTAGGTGATAGCAATGATATTGAATCATTGCGTTCAACAATTTATTCCTACTTCAATGATGAAGCAAGCATTCCTGATTCAGGTACGCCATATGCCTCCTACTCTGGTGCAGTAAAGTGCTTGAGCGAAGGTGTCGGAGACGTTGCTTTTGTCAAGGATTCCACAATAGGAAGTTATTGTGGCAACGAGAACGCCTCTGACAATGCAGATTGGTGTCTTGCCGAAGAAGAATATATTCTTCTCCCATCGTATGGGTCTGCACCATCGCACCCTGTGATGTACAATCCGGACAAGATCGATATCCAAACACGAACCGCTATTCTTAATGCACTCTTGTCCTTGAACGACGAAATGTATGTTGAGAACTATCAGATGGCTGGACAAACCTACACTGGTTGTTACGACATGAACACACATGTCGTCGACAGTGATCAAGCAAAGAATGAGTGTGGAGATCAAATCCTTGCAAACATCCTCAACACACCAGGATTGGTTGAAGTGAATACTCAAGAACATATGGGAATTTACGGCGATCTCATTGGTTCAATCCCTGGAATTTCAACATATTTCGATACGAAGTACGAGATACAGGAATGAACTAAGTCCACAACGCCCATGTCGTTGATTAAGGAGATGCATTCGGTTACAGCAAGGGGGGGGCCGAATGCAACAGAATGAACCATTGCTAGAAATCAAAAATCTAAGCATTGGATTCAATTCAGCCTTAGTCACAGACATAATCGCCCGAGTCCTCCCAGGTGAAATCATCGCTGTGCTCGGACCCTCTGGGATTGGTAAGACCACACTCATCCGAACCATTGCTGGATTGATTCAACCGCTTGAAGGACAAATCAACTTGTCCATACCTAAGCAGGGTGGTATGGGATACATTCCTCAACGCCTTGGATTGGTGCGTCATGCGAGTGTCCATCACAACGTCAACCTTGGAGCCCGTGCGAGCCTTCCTATTTTGAAAGGGGGATCACAGGAGCGCGAAAAACGTGTACATGAAGCAATTAAAGCAATGGGTCTAGAAGAAAAAACCAACGAGCCAGTTCGACGTCTATCAGGTGGACAATTGCGACGTGTAGCCACAGCACGTGCTCTTGCTCAACGCCCCAAATTGTTGCTTGCAGATGAATTTCTCAGTGAACTTGATCATGGTACTGTTGAAGTCGTTTTGGATGCTGTCAAGAACCTTCTCGATGATGGAACATCGATAATCATGGTTGAACATCACGAAGAGAACGTTGAGCTTCTAGCAACTCGGATTTGGTTAATCGAAGATGAGACCTTCTCTGACATGACCATTGAAGAATGGCGAAACCGTGGAGGTGAAGATGAATGAAGGTGAAATACGTCCTGATTATTCTTGCGTTGCTTCTTTCAGCATGGATGGTCCTTGCCAGCCTCGTTGACGATTGGGGGCGACTTGAAGGGGGATTGGCCAATCTCTCAACGTTCTTTCAAGAGAGCATGTGGCCACCAAATTGGTCTGTACTAGAAGCTCAATCCTATCCTGTTTGTGAGAATGATGTTGAATTCTTTTGCTCAGTAGGCTATCTCGGGATGATTGAAACACTGAAGATTGCGTTTGTTGCTACAATCCTTGGATTCATCGGAGCATTGTGCCTTTCATCATTTGCAGCAAAGAATCTCATGCCGATGTACATCGCCTTCCCATTCCGAATCCTCCTCTCTGCAACACGTAGTTTACCGTCACTCATCTGGGCGATTATTTTCGTCATCGTTATTGGATTTGGACCTCTAGCAGGCGTTTTAGCAATGACATTCTACACCGTCGGATATCTTGGTAAATTGCAATACGAGACCTTTGAAGGAATGCCTAGTGATTCACTCGAAGTTAGCAAAGCCATGGGGCTTTCACATCCTGCGACTTTCACCTCCGTGGTCATACCAGAAACTGGGAATCACTTGCTGAGCCAACTCATGTTCATGTTTGAGTACAACGTCCGTCATGGTACCGTGATTGGTATCGTTGGCGCGGGTGGAATTGGATATTACATCAATACATATCTTAAGTTCCTTCAATATGACAAGGTCTTAGCACTCCTGATTCTCATCTTCCTCGTCGTCGTCGTGATTGATCTTCTCTCACTCATGGTTCGCTCATTCGTTACTGACGAAGGTGATGTTCGTCAACCGAAATGGTTGTCCTTCTTCATGAAGTATATGGATCGGAGCGAAGGTAAACAATCAATAGAGTAAACTTCAATCTGCAGCAATATGCAACGCACCGTTCTTGTAGAAGACCTGAATGCGTTGAGGAACTTTTCGAGTAAGAGCAGCAATTGCTTCGTAGATTGCTTCCTCTTCAACGTAGAATTGTTTTGCCGCTTTTTTCGTCGACCATGGCTCAGCATGGAAGTTATTTTCACACAACCATTCCAAAAGTCCAGCCTCGAAATCGGTTAATTCCATGGATTTGTCTTCTGCCATGTTCGGAGGATATCGTCCCACCATATGAGGAAATCGGACTTAACCCAAGAGAACCATGCGGCGACAACACTCTTCAGCTTCAATATCTCCATCGAGTAACGTATTGAGTGCCTTTGTAAACGGGATGTCGATTCCTTGATCGATTGCACGGTCTCTAAACATTCGAGCAGCACGTACACCTTCGGCGACCATGGTCATCTCGTCAAGTGCCTCTTCAAGCGATTTACCAGTTCCAAGTTTCTCACCCATGGACCTGTTTCGTCCGAAAGGAGAGGTTGAAGTTACGTAGAGATCTCCCAGCCCTGCTGGTCCAAACGCAACTTCTGCTCGTGCTCCAAGCAATGGTAGGAGAATACATCCTTCTTTGAATCCAGCACTGAATATCGCGGCCTTTAGATTGTCTCCACCAAGCGTTCCGATTGTCTTCAATCCATCAACAAGCCCACACGCAAGGGCAACGACGTTCTTGAATGCGCCCCATAATTCAGCACCTTCGGGATCAGAAGCAGCATGGAGCAACAACGTTGGCGTCGATAGGGTATCTGCGAGCCGTTCAGCAACCGAGAGATCTTCTGAAGCAACCAATGCAGTTGTCATCACGCCACCTGCAGCTTCTGGAGCGATGGTTGGACCAGTAAGAACTGCCAATGGGTTGGAACAACCTGCTTTTCGAAGGGATTCGTGTATGGCTTGAGAGATTAATCTCTTCCCTGGAGCGAGTCCCTTAGCGAGATCAAGAAGAACGTGTCCTGGACGCAAGAACGGGACGATATCATCGACAACATTGAGAATGACAGAGGAAGGAATGGCGAGTACAACAATTTCAACACCATCAAGCGCTTCTTCAAGATGCATCGTTGCTTCAAGACCTTCAACGGATTGGTCAGGCAAATACTTCCTGTTGATGCCATCCATGGTGACAGATTCGTACACCTCTTGCTCAATAGTCCAACCTTTCACATGATGTCCTTCGAGTAGCCACAGACGGGCGATAGCAGTTCCCCAATTCCCAAGTCCTAAGACTGCGATATGTGCCATGAGTAATATCTTCGAACTCTTTGTCCTTATGTGCATTCCCTTCCTTGAGAGAGGAAATCAACAATTTTGAGGGGAACTTGAATCACCGAATCAGAACAAATCGTCATCGTCTTCTTCTTCAAAGGAAAAGACATCCTCTTCTGCTTCCTTTTTCTTGGTTGCAGCCTTCTTGGGTTTCTTTTCTTCTTTTACAGGTTCAGGTTTTGGCTCAGGTTTCGGTTCTTCTGCGACTTCTTCCTGAGGCCCTTGTGTACGAAGTTTTGCCATTTCTTCCTCACGGCGTTGAAGGTCTTCGACAGATGTTCCAGTTTGTGCTGCAAGCGCACGACGTCGGTCTTCTCGGGCCTTTCGTTCGAGTTGCTTGTGCTTTGCTTTGTCGATATTCTGCAACATGTACATTGCATCGTGTTCCAACAAGGGTGAATCTGAAATGAGGGTGATGTCCAACCAACCACCGTCTTCAACGATGAATTCTGCGAGAGGTTCGAAGTTCAAATCGGATTTCTTGATCTGGGTGTAGTGCATTGCATTGCCCGTTCTATGCTCGACTCCGGAGAAGTGGCAGTAGAACTCTTTCGTACCGATCGATTCTCGAACCATATCAAACAGTTCACCGTAATCTTCGGAGGTTTTCATTCGTCCATGGCCACGTGCGTGAATGTGGGCAATGTTGAGGACGGGGATCGTTCCTTCGACATGGTTGACGACTTCGATGACCTCTTCGAGACTACCCCACAACTCTTGACGCCCTGATGTTTCAACACCGATTTTGGAAGGTGTTCCATTCTTGATCCAAGGGAAGACAGGGAATTCATCTTCATCATCATGCCAAATGTCGTGAACACGGTCGACGATGCTTGAGAAAATATTCGCCACTTGCTCATTTGCAGCACTACCGCGCCCGAAGTCACCGTAGTGGCCTGTATGAAGTGTAATGTGACGCGCATTGATGGTTCGAGCCGCTTGAAGTGTTGCCTCAATCTTTGCAAGGGAGCGTCCACGTTCAACACGGTTACCGAGGAGTTCAGAATAGTACGGCCCGTGAATGTTCATCTCAAATTCAGCCTTGTTAGCAAGAACACCAGCTTGCCAATATTGCTCAAAGTGCTGTGGTTGAATTAATCGAACCGTTTGAGCTTCCATCGTCTCAAGACCGAGAGCGATAATATCATCCATTCCTTCGACGATTGTTCGTCCCTTGCAGGACAAAGGTACGCCAGCAGGTCCTAGTTTTCCACCCATCATTCCCCCCCCGCGAATCCAAGCCAAGCCGTTCCCTACATTAACCCCTTTCCGTCACTCGTTTGCCGGATATCTGTACATATCGTGCAATACGACGGTTCATGAAGGTGAAGCGAAACGACGACATATGTCAGAAATTGTCGACGCAGCAATCGCCGCCTTCCGTCAGGGAAACCCTGTCTGCTTGTTCGATTCAGACAAGCGAGAAGGTGAAACTGATTTGTTGTTCCCTGCCTCGTTCGCTCTACCAGCAACGATGCGACAACTACGCCAAGATTGTGGAGGTCTTCTGTTTCTCGCAATCGGTCATGATGTCGGGGAATCGTTTGGATTGCCATTTCTCCAAGATTTGCATACCCATGATGCGCTCACTACAGAATATCCAGTTCTTGCCGAATTAAAGACTAACGATCTGCGATACGATTCCCGTTCGGCTTTCACACTTTCACTCAACCACCGAGAGACCTATACAGGTATCACTGACCATGACAGAGCACTGACAACACGACGTTTTGCAGAACTCACGCAAACTGTATTTGATGAAGGTCTGGATGAGGCAGAAGCACAGCGTCGAATGGGTGCAGAATTTCGTACGCCTGGACACATCCCTGTTTGCCGTGAATCCGAAGGAGGCCTTCTGACTCGTCAAGGCCATACTGAACTCGCAGTCGGAATTGCAAGACTCGCTGACCTTGTTCCTGTCGTCATTGGAGCAGAGATGCTGCAACCTGACGGAGACGGTGCGCTGTCCGTTGAGGATGCACGTGCTTGGGCTGGTGAACGAGGAATACCGTTCCTCGAAGGGGCAGAAGTCATTGCAGCCTTGCATGGACAATCTCAAAAACAAGACTCCTCTGCTTGACTTGGGTGAGCACGATGAAGAAGGTCATGGCTGTTGGCGTTTTTGACCTTCTGCATGCAGGTCATCTCCATTATCTTGAACAAGCCAAAGCCTTGGGTGATCATCTCACAGTTGTTGTTGCTCATGACGATACTGTGCGTAAGCGAAAGCATGAACCAGTCACAAGTCAAGACTTGCGTCGACGTATGGTAGAGGGTCTCAAACCGGTTGATGTAGCTTGTATAGGAAATCCCCCAGAGGTTCCCATTTTCGATATTTTACCTGATATTGAACCTTCAATCATTGCACTAGGTTATGATCAAGAACACGCAGAAGACCGAATTCGCACAGCCCTTGAAGAACGTGGTTTTTCCTCGATTGAAGTGGTTCGTGTCGAAGGTTTGAGTGATGATTTGGACGGGACGAGAAAAATCATTGCAAGAATCGTAGAACGCTCGAAGGGAGGTGAATTCTGATGTTCACTGGAATCGTTCAAGGTCGAGGAGAAATCGTTTCCATAGAATCCGGAAACGAAATTACAACACTTCAGATTCGAGTTCCATCTACCGAAAAATTGGCCATTGGCGCAAGTATTTCTATCGATGGAGTCTGCTTGACAGCAACAGAATTTGGAGAAGGAATTGTGTCCTTTGATGTCATTCCCGAAACGCTTGAAAAAACCACACTCGGAGAATTGGAAGTAGGTTGTTTTGTGAATGTTGAGCGTTCGTTACGTTACGGTGACGAAGTTGGAGGACATCTTCTCTCCGGCCATATCATCGGACGAGGTATCATTAGCAAGGCTGATGCTGTGGGCGATGGTGCACAGTACACGATCATGTCTCCTCCAGATGTTCGGAAATACATTACAAGTAAGGGATACGTCGGCATCGATGGAATCTCCCTTACCATCGGGGATGTTCACGACGATGGATTTGATCTTCACCTCATTCCCGAAACTCTCCGCCTCACTACAATAGGGGAAAAGCAAGTCGGCGATGCCGTCAATCTTGAAATCGACTCCACGACAATGATGATTGTCGAAACTGTTGAACGTATGATGAAAGAGGAATAACCATGACAAACATTGCTGCCGTATGTGCGACCTACCACATTGAAGAAATCGAACGAATGCTGACCATTGCCACCTCACAGGCTGAGGATTTGGGGTACGATATTACCGAGGTAATACGAGTGCCCGGTTGCATGGAAATTCCACTTGCACTCGATCGTGTTCTTGCAGATGAGGCCATCGATGGTGCTTTTTGTCTCGGAATCATTGAGAAGGGTCAGACTGACCACGGCCTTGTTATGGGCCAAGGTGTTGTGAAAACAATCCTTGAATTGCAATTGGTCCACAACAAGCCAATCGGTCTTGGAATCATTGGCCCAGGGGCGCTTCCAGAACACGTTGGTCCTCGAATTGGTCCACATGCAACAGCCGCCGTTGATGCACTACGACCGTTTTTGGATGAATGATTGCTTACGTTTTTTGTAGAAGACGTAGGACCAAATTGCAATAATAACCGCTAGGTTACTGAACCATATCCACGGCGTACTCCATCGATAACCATCGAATCTGATGTCACTAAAGGGGGCAAGGAACGGTGTTGGGAAGAATTGCGCTGTGTGTGTAGGAATGTCATTGACAATGTGGATGAACCAAGGAAGCCACATCCATATGGCGGCATCACGAGCAGAGAGTGTATTGTTGGTAAACAAGCGTTGAGACACGCCTCGTTTCTCAAAGAAAATCCATGTGAAGAGAAAGCCAATTGTCGCCCACACAAAACTGTGGGTTACTTGGTATGCTTCCCAAGCATACCATCCAAAATCATCTGTAACGGTGTTTGCATTGATCTCGGGGCGTTCATCCAAAAAGAACGAATTTGGAATAAAAACAAGCAAGTCCGGAAGAACGCCCATGGTTCCAGCGACCCAAAATTTCGTGCGCCCATTTGTCGCACCAGACCCCATCAACCAGTGCGAGGCGACATCCATGTCTCAAGCGATGGTCCTTGAGAATTAAATTTTAGTATGGTACGAAAGATGTCCCCTGTCTTCCTTGCGATGTACCCACTGTTGGGTCGATGGGTCTCGATAGAACCATTGTTGGCTTCCAGACGGGTATTCAATCCATTCTCGTCCTTCTCTCATCGCTCCACGTGTTGCATAATCCGGATACGCAATTGAAGGGTCTTCGGTGATGAAATCGGAAGACTTTTTTCTCAGTACCAGTAACACTGCTAGAACGAGTATAATCAACCCTGCAATAGCAAGTATTCTATCCGAGCTAAGGGATTCATCACCAGTACTTGCACGAATGAGTTCATTCTGTTCATTGGAACAGCCTTTTGAATCTGCAATCTGGTCTGGTTTTGTCTTCGCACATTCATCATTTGCATCATTCACGCCGTCACCATCAGCATCTGCTTGCCAAGTCGAACAACCATTTGGTCCTACAGAATCATCCAGAGTGTCAGGACATTGGTCAAATTTATTGAAAATTCCATCGCCATCATCATCTCTTTGATTCCAAGAACATCCATTTTCATCAACCGTTTCGTTTGCCCCAGTGTTTGGACATGTGTCAATTGAGGTACAGTTTGAAGGACCATATGATACAGAACCGCGGTTGCAAATGGAATCTGAATCTGAATCGACTTGAAGATCTGAACAACCGGCATCATCAGTAATGTCTCCCTCTAGCGTGAATTCACAATCGTCCCAGTAATCCTTCACCGAATCCAAATCTGAATCTCGTTGTTTCCGGTCACATCCATTTTCATCCGCATCGCCCGCTATTTCGGTGTCATCGCACAAATCATCGACGTTGACGACTCCATCGCCGTCGCTATCCTGTTGTGCCCAGCCACAGCCGTTTGAGTCGATGATGATTCCTGACAAACTGCCAGGGCATTGGTCACGTCCAACACAATCTGATGGGCCATTACTTGGGGCATCTTGATTGCAAATCCCGTCAAAATCCTCATCCACTTGTTGATCAGTACAACCGTTTTGATCCGTAGCAACTCCACTTGGGGAATCTGGGCATAAATCCTCGGAGTTGGCTAGACCATCCCCATCATCGTCAAGTTGGTCGCCGCCACATCCTCGATCATTGACTTCAACATCAAGGCTGGTATCGGGACATTCGTCAATCGAATCAATAAGCCCATCTCCATCAGAATCTTTTGTCCAAACTGTGAATCCATCAATCGAGTTAATCCTTACAATGGCCATTGATTCATCTGGTGAAATGGATGTGACCATCCATCTTGAATTGTTAACGGGGCTTGAACGTGTGAGGAATTCAAGTTCGTTTGACTCCGTGATTACATAAGTATGCAATGTGACATTTCTGTATGTTTCTTCTGGAGTGTAGTGTGATTCGTAAATTGATGCATAGATGAGGTTGCCACTTCGAGACAGTGATAAACCATCCAAAGAACTGTAAAAAATGTCAGAAGTGTTTT
>MDSV01144091.1_pt1 | contig 13425 bp, 9 predicted proteins | sample 810851 | NCBI WGS metagenome assembly MDSV01 (sample SAMN05326640, study PRJNA326480) | marine metagenome | isolation source: seawater | place: Atlantic Ocean: North East | collected 2012 | reverse complement strand
TCGGGTTCAATGTTAAAAAATAATTCTTTTTGTAATCTAAATTTTGTAATTTATTTAACCAATATGTTACACATGTTTTCTTATTTAATGTAATTGAGTTCCAGCTCGACCATGCTCTCATTTTTTGTGGCATAAAGTTTTTGTCAGTGTGTAAAAATGCTTCATTTGTAATATATCTAAATTCACTTAACATATTGCTTTCGTATCTTGTAGGATTATCAATCATTCTTAAACTTTGGTCTGCATGTGCTGCAAGAACTACATGATCGTAATCTAAATACTCATTATTAATAAAAATTCTTACATTAGTATCGCTTCTAGTTATCTTTTTAACTTTATAGTTTTTAAATACCTCTCCACTAATATTTTCTGTGACTTTTTTTACGTAAGTTCTGCTTCTATTACTTACTGTATACCATTGTGGTCTGTTTTTTAATTTGAACAAACCGTGATTAATAAAAAAATTTAAAAAAAGTTTAAGCGGCATCTCTTTCGCTTTATTGAACGGCATAGACCAAATAGCTGATACCATCGGTATCAAATGATAGTCTATAAAATATTTAGATAATTTCGTTTTGTTTAAAAAAGATCCTAGATTATCATTTTCAATTTTATTGTTATTTAATAAATCAGGAGCAGTTTTATAAAATTTAATTATCTCACTAATCATTTTTATGAATTTATAATTTACAAGATTGGATCTATTTGAAAATATTGCATTTAATCCTTTTCCTCCATACTCTACACTGGTATTTTTAATTGATACTGAGAAAGACATATCGCTTTTCTCGAATGGTATATCTAATTCCTTAAAAAATTTAATTAAATTTGGATAGGTTTGCTTATTAAATACAATAAAACCTAAATCGACTGGGATAGTCTTATCTATTTCTTTAATATCAAAAGTATAGGAATGGCCACCAAAATGATCCTCTTGCTCGAATAAATCAACATCAAATTTTTTTGATAGATAATATGCTGCCGAAAGTCCAGAAATACCAGATCCAATTACTGCTATTTTCATTTGAAGAAATTATGCAGCTTCATCTTTGTAATCTTTAATTGATGGACAAGAACATACAAGATTTCTATCTCCGTATACGTTATCTACTCTTGCAACTGGAGCCCAAAACTTATTATATTTTACATACTCATTTGGAAAAGCTGCCTCTTCACGAGAATATTTGTGAGACCACTCATTAGATGATAATTCTATATAAGTATGAGGTGCGTTTTTTAATGGGTTATCAGTCTTATCAAATTTTGAATTCTCAACTAAATCAATTTCATTTTTAATTTTAATTAAAGCGTTACAAAACCTATCTATTTCCTCTAAATTTTCACTTTCTGTTGGCTCTATCATAATTGTACCTGCGACCGGCCATGACATAGTTGGAGCATGATAACCAAAATCAATCAATCTTTTAGCAATGTCTTCTTCTGAAATTCCAGTATTAGTTTTGATTGGTCTTATATCAATTATACATTCATGAGCTACATTTCCATTCTTGCCAGTGTACAAAACTTTATAATCTTTTGATAATTTTTTTGAAATGTAGTTTGCGTTAAGTATTGCTATTTGAGACGCTTTTTTTAAACCTTCAGCTCCCATCATCTTAATATACATCCAAGAAATTGGTAAAATACTTGAACTTCCCCATGGAGCTGCAGAAACTGGGCCCATACCATTCTCGGGACCTGATTCTTTTATAATATCATGCGTAGGTAAAAATTTTGCTAGGTGTTTAGCACACGCGATGGGTCCCATACCAGGTCCTCCTCCTCCATGAGGTATACAAAATGTTTTATGTAAATTTATGTGGCAAACATCTGGTCCAAATTTACCTGGTTTAGCAATACCAACCAATGCGTTTAAATTTGCTCCATCCATATAAACTTGGCCGCCAGATTTATGAATGATGTCACAAATTTCTAGTATTTTTTCTTCAAAGACACCATGGGTAGATGGATATGTTACCATCAATGCAGCTAAGTTATCAGAGTATTTTTCTGCTTTATTTTTTAAATCATCAATGTCAACATTTCCATCACTGTCACAGTTGACGACAACAACTTTCATGCCACTCATCTGAGCACTAGCTGGGTTCGTTCCGTGAGCTGAGTCAGGAATTAAGCAAATATTTCTTTCACTCTGACTGTTGTCTTTGTAATATTTTCTTATTGTCATTAGTCCAGCATACTCCCCTTGAGCACCAGAATTTGGCTGTAAAGATACTGCATCAAAACCTGTAATTTCTTTTAAATCATCTTTAATATCATCAAAAATTTTTTTATAACCATCCATTTGATTTGTTGGAACAAAAGGATGTGGAAGTGAAAATTCTTTCCATGTAATTGGAATTAACTCAGCTGCAGCGTTGAGTTTCATAGTGCATGATCCTAAAGCAGTCATTGATCTATTTAGAGCGATATCTTTATCTTCTAATTTTTTTAGATACCTAAGCATTTCTGTTTCAGAGTGAAACTTATTAAATACTGGATGTTTTAAGTATTTAGAAGTTCTACACAAGTTATTTGGTAAATTGCTTAATTCAACTTTAATATCCTGTTTTAAATCTTTATTTATTCCAAAAATTTTTAACAAAAGTATCACATCTTTTAATTTTTTGGCCTCATCAAAAGCTATTGAAATTCTTTTATCATCTACTTTACGTAGATTAATCTTTTCATTTAAAGCTTTTTCATAAATTAAATTAGTTTTTTCGTTTGTATAGACTGTAATTGTATCAAAGAAATTTTCAGAAAGGATTTTAAAACCACCTTTTTTAATTTCATCTGCAAATATTTTTGCTAATTTAGAAACTCTATTTGCAATTTTTAAAATTCCACCTGGTCCATGATAAATCGCATATGCAGCAGATATAATTGCAAGCAAAGCTTGCGCGGTACAAATGTTGCTCGTGGCTTTGTCTCTTCTAATATGTTGTTCTCTTGTTTGTAAAGATAACCTATAAGCTTTATTTCCATTTCGATCTACTGATACTCCAATTATTCGCCCCGGTATCGATCTTTTAAATTCTTCTTTTGTTGCAAAAAATGCTGCATGAGGTCCTCCATATCCCATCGGAATGCCAAACCTTTGAGCGCTACCAACTGCTATATCCGCACCAAGTTCTGCAGGAGTTTTCAGTTTAGCTAGTGCTAATAAATCTGTAACTATAATTACCTTGCCTTTTTTCTTATGAATTTGACTAATGATTTCACTTGGATTTTTTATTTCTCCATACGTTCCAGGATAAGCAATTACTCCACAAATTAGTTCGTCCTTAATTTTCTTTAGTTCGTTTTCTTCATCTCCAATTAATAATTCCAAACCAAACGGCTCTACCCTAGTTTTTATTAAAGAAATAGTTTGTGGATTTAACAAATTTGAAACAAAAATTTTCTTACTTTTTGTTTTGTTAATTCTTTGACATAATCCTACTGCTTCTGCTGCTGCTGTTGCTTCATCTAAGAGTGAAGCATTTGCAATATCCATGCCTGTTAGATCTATTATTAATTGCTGAAAATTTAATAACATTTCTAATCTACCTTGTGCAACTTCAGCTTGATATGGAGTGTAAGAAGTGTACCAGCCTGGATTTTCCAAAATATTTCTTAATATAACGTTTGGAGTAAAAGAATTGTAATACCCCATACCAATAAAATTTCTAAATATTTTATTTTTTTTTGAAATATTTTTCAATTTTCTTAAGGCGTCATTTTCAGACAAAGACTTATCAATGTTAAGCTCCTCTTTTAATAAAATTTTTTCAGGTACCGTATTCTTCATAAGTTCCTCAAGAGAATTATAACCTACAACGTTTAGCATTTTAGATTGATCATCTTTAGAGGGCCCTATGTGTCTTTTAATAAATTCTTTAGAATTATCGTCTATCATTTAACTTGGATTCTCCTCAATAAATTTATCGTATTCATTTTTAGACATTAATGTTTCTATTTCTGCTTTATCCTTAACTTTAATCTTAAAAAACCAACTATCTCCCTCTGGATCTGAATTAACACTACTTGGATCCTCAACAATATTTTTATTTCCCTCAATAATTTCTCCAGAAACAGGTGAATAAACATCCGATGCTGCTTTTGTTGACTCCACAACTGCTGCCTGACCATCTCTTTCAACTTGTTTTCCTTGCTCAGGAACTTCTACAAAAACAATATCGCCTAAGAGTTCTGTTGCATGCTTTGTAATTCCAACTGTAGCCACGTCTCCATTTAAAAGTATCCATTCGTGCTTATTAGAAAATTTTTTTTCACTCATATTATTTCCTCTTATTTAATATAATTTTTCTTATAAAATGGGAGTTGAGTTATTTCAGCCCCATATTTTTTTCCCCTTACTTCTAATTTTACCTTTGTGCCTATTTTTGAATATTTTGAATTAATATAACCCATCGCTACCGGAGCTTTAACACTAGGACCAAAAGTGCCACTTGTTACTAGGCCTATTTCTTGACCATCATTTGAAAATATTTTGGTTTTTTCCCTAGCTATAATCTTTTCTAAAGATAAAATTCCAACTCTCGTTTTTTCACTTCCATGTTGAATTGATTTTTTTATTTTTTCCCAGCCATTAAAACCACCTTCATTTTTCCTTTTTTTGGCTATTGCCCAATTCAAATTAGCTTCGATAGGATTAATTTTTTCATTTAATTCATGTCCGTATAAACACAACCCTGCTTCAAGTCTTAATGTATCTCTTGCTCCTAAACCTACGGGTTCAACTTTATTCAAAATCAATAAATCTACCAATTTTACAACTTTGTTATTAGGGATTGAAATTTCAAATCCATCTTCTCCAGTATATCCTGATCTTGTTATAAATAAATTTGAATCGTTAAAAATAAAATTATCACCAGTCATAAATTTTAGTTTTGAAACTCCATTTATAATTTTTTCTAAAACTTGAGCTGACTTAGGTCCTTGTAAAGCAATTAAAGAGTAATCATTTTTAAAATATGATTTATGCTCCTTGCTTAAAAATTTTGAAATTTCTTTTACATCGTTTTCTTTACAAGCGGCATTGAGTATTATGCTAAATCCTTCTGGGGTTTTTGTTATGATCAAATCATCTATTATTCCTCCATTCTGATTTAGTAAAAAAGAGTATTTTGAATGATGTAATTTTAATGACTTTAAATCCGCTGGGATAAGTTTTTCTAAAGCTTCTGTTAATGTAAGATCACCCTCTAAAAAAAATTGGCCCATGTGAGACACATCAAAAAATCCGGCATTTGTTCTTGTAAATAGATGTTCTTTAATTATTCCTTCTTTATATTGTATTGGCATTTCGTATCCCGCAAAAGATACAAATTTAGCCCCTAGGGTTTTATGATAATCGTATAATGCTGTTTTTTGTGTCTCCATAATAACTCTTCATCTGACCCTATCTGTCCATGTACCTGAGAGATTTAATCCTTCGGTGAGGCCTTAGCCTTCTTTCCAGAGTTATTATTGTAACGGTCCTTTTGCCTGAGAGTTTCCTGGGCAGTTGCTCCTTCGGCGCTAAAAATTTAGTCTCTCCCGTTACATTCAGATTCTGGTCTAAAATCGATAAAATGTCAATTGTAAAAAAATCACGTTTTATACTATTGTTGGTAGATTTCTTATTGTTTTCTAAACAAACTAGTTGGACCAATTTTTTTGTAAATAGTAAAATTATTCTTATACAAAAAATTTAGTATTTGAGGAACACTGTCGGACTCAATATTGTCAATAGGATGTGTCTCAATCGCAATTAATTTCACATTAAATTTTGTCAAATCAATTTGTTTTAAAATTTCATAGTCTGATCCCTCAACATCAATATTAATGAAGTCTATATCTAAATTATTATGATGAATATTAGTTATTTCATCAATAGTTTGTGATTTAATGTTCAAGAACTTTTCATTTTTAAAAAATAATCCTCTCAATTTTAAGTAAAAATCTTTATTGATCGTATTAACTGGACTAAAAGCATCATCGAAATAAACTTTAAAATCTCTCTTTTTTTCATCAATCGTTGTGCACAGATTGATATCTTTTGGTCTAGCTAAATTAAATAGATCAATTGATGTTTGATTTATATCTATATTTATTCCACTCCATCCTTTTTTATGTAAAAGGCAAGTATTGCTATACATAAACGGATGAAAACATCCTATGTCTAGATAAAATCCATTTGGTTTATTCTGAAAAAAATTTATTATTTCCAAATCTTCTCCCCACTGAGAGTATTTCTTTCTGTTTAAAAAACATTTATGCCTAATATACAAATTATAATAAAGATAAATTTTATAGCTTAGATTTGACTTAAGAAAAAATTTTTTTAGTGACATAGAATTTAAGTTTTAATCTTTGTTTTATCGAAACTTTTTAAGACTAAGGCCAAGATTATAATTGATCCTCCAATAAAAACACTTAATGGAGGAATTTCATTAATTACAAGCCAAACCCAAATAGGAGCAAATACAGTTTCTGTTAACATTAATAGTCCAACTGATACTGATCTTGTTGTTCTAGAACCAATCGTAATTGATATAAATCCAAAACTCAGTTGGGGAACTCCTAATAAAAAACCCATTAAAATATCATTATTACTAAAGCTAAAATTTTCGACCATAATGAAAGCGTAAGTAAAACTAAAAATTGAAGCATACCAAATAGCAGGGACTAAATCTAAATTAGAGTTTTTTCGCACTATCATAATCAAAATCGAGAAACAAATGGGGATTGTTAGTGCAATAAGATTTCCAAATAATGTTCCGGAAGTGATCGAGTCTCCAATCATTACGGTTATACCTGTCATTGCTAAAATGATTGAGAATAGTCCGATCATAGAAACTTTTTCTTTCAGATAGAAAAAGCCTAAAATAGCTAGAAACATTGTTTGAGTACTTATGATAAAGACCACATTGGCTACTGAAGTGTTCATCATAGCAAATACAAATGCTATAAAACTAAAAGACATTACAAATCCACCTAACAAGGCAGGTAATCCTGAACTTTTAATAATATTAATTGTCTTTTTTTTATAAGTAAGTAATAAGAAAGAACTTATTCCAAGAAAAAAGAAAAAAGACCTTAATAATAATATATCCCAAGCATTAGAAGTTTCAAATGACCTAACTATCAATCCTCCCCAACTTAAGCAGAAACCACCAAATAACAAAAGTACATATCCTGGAATTTTATAAATTAATTTCATTTAAAATTTCTTTAATATGTTTGAAAAAAAATATCTTAACGTTAGTGCTCTTAAACTCATAAAAATTAGCAAAGACAACCATAAACCATGGTTGTCAAAAAATTTAATCAAATAAATTGAAACAATTACATAAATAAATACTGAAATGATCATACCATTTCTCATGTCTTTTGTCTGAGCAGCGCCAATAAAAATTCCATCTAATTGATAACAAAATGATGCTAAGGGAGGTATCAGTATTATCCAAATTGCATGTTTGTAAGAAATAAATCTCAGTACATCCACATCTGTAAGTATATTAATTATTAACTTGAAAAAAAGGAGATATAAAACCGATAAAATAAGCGCTGAAAAAAAACTTAATTCTATAGAATTCTTTACTGCCGACAAAAAAGATTTTTTATTTTTTCTACCTATCGCAAAACCTATAATTCCCTCGGTTGAAAAGGCGAAAGCATCAAGTAAAAAAGATGCTAATATTACAAACTGTAGCAAAATTGTATTTATAGCTAAAAAATCTTCACCAATTTTAGATCCTAAATAAGTAAACCATAAGAATGAGAAAGTTAGAAATAATGATCTTAGAAAAATATCGTAATTAATAGTAAGTAATTTGATAAATTTCGAGGAGATTATTAATTTGTTTAAAGTTGGTATAATTTGAAACTTTTTGAAGATAAATCTATAAGTAAAGTATAAGAAAATTATCATAGTTACATAATTTGCAATTAGTGTTCCAAGAGCTACTCCAAATACATTTAAGTCTAATGTCAAAACACAAAAAGAACTAATAATCATATTAAGTATAGACATAGTTATAATAATTAAGCTGGAAATATTTGTTTTTTGTATACCTAAGTAAAAACCTACAATAACGTATAATATTAATTCAGCTGGAGCTGAAAAAGCTCTCACAGTTATATATATTTTAGTTAATTCTAAAGTATCAAATGAAATTTTGAAAAAATTACTTGTTAATCCAATTATTATCGGCGTTAGAATAATTATGAAGATAGATATAGTGATAGCTAGAAAAAAATTTCTAATAATTGTTCGAATAATTTCTCTATAGTCACTTTTGGCAAATAATTGTGCTATGATGCCGACTGTACCCATTCGTAAAAAGCCAAAACTCCATATAACCATTGCCATTATGGTAGATCCAATACTAGTAGCTACTAAATATTTTGTTTCACCTAAATTCCCCATTAATCCTGTGTCAATAATTCCAATAAAAGGAACGGCTAAATTAGAAAAAAATATTGGGATCGATAGAAAAAAAATACGCTTTTTTGATGTGTTTCCAGTGTTGATTTTGGTGATCATTATTTAAAAAAACAAATCTAAATTAAATACTAAATAAAAATTTGTAATTTTCATTTATTGTAAGAACTTCTAAACCAACTAATCCTCCAATTATTAGTTGGATCGCAATGATCAAAATAACGAATAAACCTAAATACCCTAACCACATATGTTTTTTAATATATTCTGCAAAATAACTTGCGAGCGTTGCAATCAAAAACACTGATAGAAGTAAACCTGTTACCATGAGATAGTAATTACCTTTAGCTGCGCCGACTACACCTAATACGTTATCAAAACTAATAGTTAAATCCGCTACGATAACTCTATAAACTCCTTGCCTAAACGATTGAGATTCCCCCGATTTTAATTGCGGAGTCCTAACTTTATTTTTTCCAAAGAAGTCTTGTCTTAAATTGTTAATAATCCAAAGAAGTAAAACACCTCCTAAAATTTTGAGCCAGTCAAACTGAAACATATAATCAGCTCCAAAGGCAAAAATAATCCTAAATATAAATGCTGCTGCTACACCCCAAGCAATTATTTTTCTTCTATTTTCTGTTGCATAGTTTGCTGCAATCAATCCAATTATAATTGCATTATCTGCAGCCATAACAATGTCGATTAGTATAATCTGAATTGAAATTATTAGTTGCTCTAACATTATACGAGTCTAGTTATATATTGTAAAAACATTTCGTAAAACAAAAAAAAACCCCCTTTTAATTAAAAAAGAGGGTTTAAATTTTTCTTTAAATTTCTATTAGAAATTATAACCAACAGAAACTTTTACACCAGTAACATCAATGTCACCCTTAACTGTGTTTCCAGAGGATGATTTAATTGATACTGTATCAAAGTCAGTATGCTCTACAGCAAATTTGTAGTTTAATCCACTACCTGTACCGCTTTTAATACCTACTCCGTAAGTATAACCGTCTACAGTGTCATTACCATATGCTTTCACACCAGATTCTCTTGTGTTTACGTCAATCTGTGTAAAACCACCTTTAACGTACAAGCCACCTGTTAAAGGAACTTCTGCGTAGTAAGTAATTAAGTTTTCTACTTCACCATTCGCTTTATAAGTAGTTGATGTTCCTTCGTTTTCACCTGATGCTGGAGTTTCAGTTCTTGAAAGATCTGTATCTCTCAAATCAGCTGACCCTGGTGTATAATCTACACCTAAAGTTGTTCCTAAAAACCCATCAAAAGTGTACTCAGCGTAAAACGAAGCTGACATTAAACCATTATTTTTAATAGTTTTAGTGTTCGTATTAGCAGAACCTAAATCACCTGCAGTTGTAGTTTCTGAAGCAGCTGTTTCAACACTGAATAAAGATCCAGTTATACCTACACCGTACGTTCCAGCGTAAGCTGATGTTGTAAGTGCAAGAGCTGCAAAGATTGTTAATAATTGTTTTTTCATAGTATATACTTTCTTATTTTTAAATTGATCAATTTGAATTTTGTAATGTTTTTAAACCAATATGTCTAACTGTTTCGACAATTGTGAGTGACAACTTAAACTAGAAATTGCAGTAAAATAGGGGTTTTTGTGTTGTTTTTATGCAACAATAACCCAAAAAAAGACCTTATTTTGTGCTTTATTAAAAAATCGATTTTTGAGAACGTTTTGCTGTTTTTTGCCTTGGAATCATTTCAATATTTAACTCCTTTAAATCTTTGGCTTTTAATGACTTTAAATTTTGAACTTTTTTTAAGAATCTCAATGATTCTTTTCTAGATATTAATCCATCAGTAAGTGTTTGAAATTTTTTAATATATTGCTCTCTTTCAAAAGGCCTTTTTCCAGCTGGGTGTGCATCAGCAACATTAATTTCTTCTGAAATTACTGATCCATCCATCATTTTAACTATTACTTTTCCTCCAAAACATTTTTTATTTGGATTTGGATTATGATATTTTTTTGTCCATTTTGGATCTTCTTTGGTTACGATTTTTTTCCAAAGTGTTACCGTGCTTCTTTTTTTAGCTCTTTGCGGAGTATAAGATTTTATGTGATGCCAAGCGCCATCTTCTAAAGCCACTGCAAAAATATACATAATTGAATGATCTAAAGTTTCTCTGCTTGCATTAGGGTCCATTTTTTGAGGGTCGTTAGCTCCGGTTCCAATTACATAATGTGTATGATGGCTAGTCTCAATTATAATTTTTGAGATTTTCGATAAATCATAAATTTTATTATGTAAACTTCTAGCAAGATCTATTAATGCTTGTGATTGATATTCCGCAGAATGTTCTTTGGTATAAGTTTCTAAGATTGCTCGTTTTGGCTCATTTATTCTTGGCAGTGGAACTATATAATTTTTTCCTGGACCAGACAAAACATATGCTATAACGCTGTCCTCTCCTTCGTAAATTGGGCTGGGTGCACCTTCTCCTCTCATGCATCTATCCACTGCTTCAATCGCTAGCTTGCCTGCGTGAGCTGGCGCAAATGCTTTCCAGCTTGAGATTTCGCCCTTTCTAGATTGTCTAGTAGATATTGTTGTATGCAACGCTTGTTGTACTGACTGATAAATAATTTCAGTATTTAGTTTTAACAAAGTACCTAAACCAGCAGCAACACTGGGCCCTAAATGAGCAATATGATCTATTTTGTGTTCATGTAAACAAATACCTTTAACAAGATTAACTTGAACTTCATAACCAGTTAAAATTCCTTTGATGAGATCGAACCCACTGCATCCTTTTTGTTGTGCAACCGCAAGTATTGCAGGAATATTATCTCCAGGATGACTGTAATCAGCTGCTAAAAAGGTATCATGGTAATCTAGCTCTCTAACGGCAGTCCCATTTGCCCAAGCAGCCCATTCACAATCTACTTTTATTTTTGGACTTAATCCAAAAATATTAGCTCCATTTTTCCTTGGATGTGCTAAGGCCATCTGTCTGGCAGAAATTACTGGACGCCTATTGTATGATGCTATAGCTACTGATGCGTTGTCAATAATTCTATTTATTACCATCTCAACCGCAATGCTATCTACTTTTGCTTTGTCTGAAGCGATTTCAGCAATTTTCCATGCTAGTTGATTTTTTTTTTTTAATTTTGCTTTTGATGGATGAACTTTTACTATTATATTTCTCATTAATTAAGCATGTTTCTTAAAACGTATTGAAGAATTCCACCGTTTTTATAATATTCAATTTCATTTTCAGTATCTATTCTGCTAAGAACTTTGATAGTTTTACTTGTTCCATCTTTATATTTAATTTCACAAGATATTTCTGCTCTAGGTTTTATACCTTTATCTATATCAACAACTGTAATTAATTCATTGCCTGTAATGTTTAATTTTTTTCTATCAAAACCTTCTTTAAATTGAAGTGGTAGAACTCCCATACCTACTAGATTTGATCTATGAATTCTCTCAAAGCTTTCAGCTATAACTGCTTTTATTCCTAATAATTTAGTTCCTTTAGCTGCCCAATCTCTTGAAGATCCTGTACCATACTCTTTTCCAGCTATAACAACTAAATCATTTTTCCTTTTTTTATATTCCATGGCTGCATCATAAACACTCATAACTTTTCCGTCCGGTTGTAGTGTTGTAAAGCCACCTTCAGTCCCAGGCGCCATTTCATTTCTAATTTTAATGTTTCCAAAAGTACCTCTCATCATCACCTCATGGTTACCCCTTCTGGCTCCGTAAGAATTAAAATCCTTTTGCTGTATTTGATGTTTCATAAAATAATCGCCAGTCGGGCTTTCTTTTTTTATGCTGCCAGCTGGGGAAATATGGTCTGTGGTCACCGTATCAGCTAACAAAAGTAAAACTCTTGCATCAGTAATAGCTTTAAATCCCTCTGGTTTATCTGGCAGGTTATCAAAAAAAGGAGGTTTTTTTACATAAGTTGAATTTGCTTCCCAATTGTAAATATCACTATCAACTGTATTGATGGCTTGCCATTCTTTAGGGCCCTCTGAAACATTTGAATATCTTTTTTTAAACATATCTGCACTTAAAGAATTAAGCATTAATTCTTCAATTTCTTTATTACTTGGCCAAATATCTTTCAAGAAAACATCTTTACCATCTTTATCTTTGCCAAGTGGCTGTTTATACAAATCAAAATTCATATTCCCAGCTAGTGCATAAGCAACAACTAATGGAGGCGAAGCTAAATAATTGGCTTTTACATCTGGATTAATTCTTCCTTCAAAATTTCTATTTCCTGACAATACTGACACTGCATATAAATCTTTCTTATTTATTGCATCAGATATATTTTTGTTTAAAGGCCCTGAGTTTCCTATACAAGTTGTACATCCATATCCTACAAGATTAAAACCTAATTCATCTAAATATTTGTTTAATCCAGCTTTTTCTAAATAGTCAGTTACTACTTGTGATCCTGGGGCCAAAGATGTTTTGACCCAAGGTTTTACGCTCAAACCTTTTTCAAAAGCTTTTTTTGCAAGTAGACCTGCACCAAATAAAACGCTTGGATTAGAAGTATTAGTACATGAAGTAATAGCAGCAATAACTATATCTCCATCTTTAAGTTTATAATTTTCTCCTTCAACTTTAGTTTCTATCGCTTCCTTTCTATTAGTATTATTTTTGAATACTTCGCCAAAAGATTTCGAGGCATTAGTTAGTAGCACTTTGTCTTGTGGTCTTTTGGGCCCAGATATACTTGTAACAACTGTACTAATATCTAAAGATACTTTATCTGTGAACACAACATCATCGCTTGCCCATAATCCCTGCTCTTTAGAATATTTTTCTACTAACGATATTGTGTCTTCTTCTCTGCCTGACAGTCTCAAATATTTTAACGTCTCATTATCTACTGGAAAGAATCCGCATGTTGCACCATATTCAGGTGCCATGTTTGCAATCGTAGCTCTATCAGCTAATGTTAGATTTTTTAAACCC
>MDSV01132809.1_pt1 | contig 13426 bp, 17 predicted proteins | sample 810851 | NCBI WGS metagenome assembly MDSV01 (sample SAMN05326640, study PRJNA326480) | marine metagenome | isolation source: seawater | place: Atlantic Ocean: North East | collected 2012 | reverse complement strand
GTAAAGATGCAGATGCGGCTTTAGCTGATCATACTATGTACCTAAGGGGTTCATATTTTGAGAGTTGTACTTGCGAAACTATATGCCCATGCTTGCTCTTACTAGACCCGACTCAAGGTTACTGTAAAGCAATACTTGGCTGGGATATAGAGAAAGGGCATGTAGGCAATGTGGATGTCAGTGGCTTGAAAGTTGCAATGTGGTTACATGCACCTGAAAATCTACTAAAAGGTAAATTCACAATGGCTGTCTATATAGACAACCGTGCGAGTAGTGCTCAATTTAATGCGTTGAGAGATGCTTATCATGGTATTCATGGTGGACACCTTGGTGTAATTGCGAGTCTAGGAAAAGGAGAAGAAGGTGGACCACGTGAGTATCTACCAACACAATATGCGACTATTTCTATGACCCAAAAAAGCCCTCACAGGCATCTTAAGATAGAAGGTATTCTTGAGAATAAAATGGAACAACTAGCCGGTGCTGCTGGAAGACCAGTAGTGTTGCATGATATGCCACTAGCTGTTGCTCCTCCATTTCCAGTAACTGTAAGTAGAGCTAGTAAAGCTACTTTTAGTGATCATGGAATAAGTCACTCCTATGAAGGCGGAAATGGATTAAGTTCATCTTTCGTATATATGGATGGCGGCGCTAAACAAACTGCAATAGAAAAAGGATAAATCTATACAAACTAAATGGCTCATATTTTAAATATGAGCCATTTTTTTTAAACATTATGTCAAATAATTCAAATGATATGCAGCAAGCACCACTTAGAGATCGTATGACCGTATATGTTGGTGTCGGACTTGTTCTTTTAACATCCTGGTTTTATATACTGGGAATGGGTTGGCACATGAACACTCTGCCTTTTATAGATAATCCATCTATGAACATGAACATGAACATGAATGATTCAATGCCAATGAACAAATCTATGGATGGCATGGCTAAACCTTCTATGGATATGGATGGCATGGCTAAACCTTCTATGGATGATGATATGTCAAAATCCATGTCGATGGATAATAAGAATCAAGACTTATTAACTACTATTTTAAAATGGATGCCTCCAGCTTCTGGCGATTGGAGCCTGTCTGATTTTACACTCCTTTTTTTGATGTGGGCGGTTATGATGATAGCTATGATGACGCCTTCCATACTTCCAATGTTAATGTTATTTACTACTTTAAATTCCAGGAATCGTGCAAATGGTAAAACAACATCTTCAACTTTCTATCTTTTATCAGGATATTTGTTCAGTTGGGTCTTATTTAGTTTGGCAATCACTTTGCCTGAGTATGCAATGCATAAAAGTGGTTTACTAAATCCGATGATGGAACCAACCCATGCTTACTTTGGCTCGTTAATATTAATTCTTGCTGGGATTTATCAATTTACGCCATTTAAAGATGCCTGTTTGACTGTATGCCAATCTCCTCTGAGTTTTCTGATGAATAATTGGAAAGATGGTAACTTAGGAACTTTTATAATTGGATACAAACATGGATTTTATTGCGTTGGCTGCTGTTGGGTTTTAATGCTTACACTCTTTGCTTTAGGTGTTATGAATATCTTGTGGGTTATGATTCTTACTATATTTGTGCTATTTGAGAAACTATCATATCGAAATCCAATTCTTTTCAGACAAGTTTCTGGTTTTGCTTTTATTTTATGGGGCGTTCTAATCGTCATTTAAATCTTGAAATCTCAATTATGTAAAAAAATTAAAATATTTGGTAAAGTCCAAGGTGTTGGATTTAGATATTGGTTGCAAGTAACATCGGTAAGAAATGGAATTTCTGGATGGGTTAGAAACTTAAAGACTGGTGAAGTAGAAGCGCATTTAACTGGTGATTCTGATAAAGTTAGCATAGTCATGGAAATGTGTAATATGGGTCCTCCAGCATCTGATGTAGACCGCATATCTGTCATTGATTCTGAGATTTCAGATACTAGAAGTTCATTTGATATTTTAGAGACCATTTAGTAATTACAAAGATAGTGTTTGTCTTACTCTGTTAAGCCTATCAGGCGTACCAATATCACTCCAAAGTCCTTTATATACTTCTACTGATATATTTCTTTCCTTTTTCAATATTGCCCCTAATTCTTTATCGGAATAATTATTAAATAGCTCAGGCTTATAAACACCTATACCTGTGAATGTAAAATCATTACCAACGGAAATCATTTTACCATCTATACTAAAATCTCCATCATGATGTGATGGATTTTCGGTCAAAATGAGATGCGCTAAATGATTATCCTGAAGTTTGTTTATTAAATCTATAAATAAGTAGTTTGTCCATATATCAGCATTTACAACAATAAAAGGTTTATCATTAAATTTATTAATAACTTTTCTTATACCTTCTGCTGTGCCTATGGGCATTTCACCCTCATTACTTATATGAATATCTACGCCATACTTAGAGCCATCACCAACATGGTCTATAATATAACTACCTAAATAGCCTACATTGATTATTATTTCATTGAATCCAGATTCTGCCAGCTTAATAATTTTATCTTCTATGAGAGTTACATTCCCAACTTTTAACATTGCTTTTGGAATGTCTCGTGTAAGTGGCATCATTCTGTTGCCACGTCCCGAAGCTAGTATCATTGCCCGCATATTCATATTTTATTTATGACATTTAATTCAGACATTATTAGCTTAAAGCCCTTAAATTCATCATATTTATTTATTATATTTTCAATATACATATAACTTCTTGGAATATCATCTAGATATGATGATTTGTTATCCCTATAATTTAATCTAGAAAATATACCTATTGCTTTCAGATGCCTTTGTAACCCAGTTATGTCAAACCATAATTTAAAGTCTTTGTATTGAATTTTAGAATGAGCACTTTTAATTCTGTTATGGAAAGTCTTGAGCATTTCATCAATTAAAGAATTATCCCAATCAATATAACAATCTTTTAGTAAAGATACTACATCATAAGTAATTGGCCCAACTACCGCATCTTGATAATCGATTACACCAGGATTATTTTTATTAGTAACAATAAGATTTCTTGAGTGATAATCTCTATGAACAAAGGACACAGGGATTTCAGTTATCTTTTTTGAAATATCATTAAAACAGATATCTAAATAACTTCTATCAGATTCGGATAAAGCTAGGCCGAGATGTCTTTCTAGGAACCAATCTTTGAATAAGAACATTTCCTCATTAAGCATACTATTATCAAAAATTCCTAGGCCCGTTATATCTGCATCTTTCTGCATTTTTTCTATTGTATCTAATGCATCTGTATATAGGCAATAAACTGTATCTGAATTTAGCTTATCAAGATAATTAATCTTTCCAAGATCTTCCATGAGTATAAAACCAGAATTATGGTCTACCTCAAAGATTTCTGGCACATGTATATTAATATTTTCTAGTCTTTTTGATATATCAAGAAATGAAGTTATAGGTTCAAACTGGGGAGGAGCATCCATTATGATCTTTGTTTCATTATTCATTTCAACTCTATAATAGGTTCTATAACTGGCATCAGAAGATGCTTTCTCTATAGATATATCTTTCGAATAGAATGTTTTCATCCAGTCCTTGAGATCTACTAATCTTTTTTCATTCATCTGCTAATATTACATGATTATTTAGATATTTTTCATAAAAAAGCTATACTAAATAAAAACTTATATTATTTAAAATTTAATGGATAAAAAGAATATCTTTAAGAAATCATTTGATCTTCAGATTGCTGCTAAGAAAATTGGCTTAGATTGGGTTGAGATTGATGGCATTATTAATAAACTTCATGAGGAAACCGATGAAGTTAATGAAGCGATAAAATTAGAGAATGATGATGCAATAAAAGAGGAACTAGGAGATTTATTTTTTACTTTTCTGTGTTTAGCTAGGCATCTTAAATGCGACCCTGAAGAAATCTTAAATTTATCTAATATAAAATTTAAAAAAAGGTACGAAAGAGTATTAGATCTCCTTGAAAAAGATGGCAAGGATTATGCAGGACCTAAGGAGATGGCAAAGATTTGGCAGATTATAAAAAATCAAACCTAGTTCTTCTTAGCCAGGATGGTTGTCTTTTTTGTGTAATCACAAAAATTAACCACATTACATTTATAGCAGTGAGGTTTTCTTGCTATACAGGTATATCTTCCTAATATGATAAGCCAATGATGTGCATGTATTTTATATAAAGCAGGTACATTTTTCTCAAGTTTTTTCTCTACCTGAATAACATTTTTACCAGGAGCAATCCCTAGTCTATTAGATACTCTGAAAACATGCGTATCTACACCTATAGTAGGTTCACCGAATGCATTGTTAAGAACAACATTGGCAGTTTTTCTTCCAACCCCGGGTAACTCTTGTAATGCATCGCGATCATTAGGAACTTTGTTGTTATATTTTTCTAAAATTATTTTACTTGTTTTGATAACATTTTTAGCTTTAGCATTATAAAGTCCGATCGTTTTAATATAGTTTTTTAATTTGTTTTCACCTAGTTCAAAGATTTTTTTTGGTGTACCAGCAATTTTGAATAGCTTAGATGTAGCAGAGTTAACACTTTTATCAGTAGCTTGAGCAGAAAGGATGACTGCAATTAATAACTGGAATGTTGTTTTATAATTGAGCTCTGTGATTGGCTCTGGATCTTTTTTTTTTAATATTTCAAAAATATTTTTAATACTTTTTTCATTCATATTCTTTAAAGTCTTTGATATTATTTTTATTTATCAAATTATTAACATAATTTTCAGCGCTAGATTTTCCATTCAATTTTTTATTACCTTGCTTTGTTCTTATATTTCTAGATACTTTAGCATAGTAGCTATCTTTAGATAAATCTGCCTGCTGGCTAGGCCACTCCCACGGAAGTTTTTCATTATTTATAATCATTCCCATACAATCAACAGGACATTGCTTGATGCATAATTCACAACCATTGCATATATTATCAATAATAAAATGTTTTTGATGGCGAGCTCCGATTATTGCATCAACAGGGCATACTTTAATGCATATTGTGCATCCTATACATTCATCTAGATCTATACTGGCAATTTTATATGCTTTAATATCATTTTGTTCTATTTTGCCCACACCATCTAATATATTTTTTAGCTGTAATTCAGTGAAAGATGATCCTGGTTCACATTTATTTATCTCTTCATCATTATTCACGATAGCGTTCGCATAGGATTTACAATCATCATATGTACACTTTTTGCATTGTAACTGGGGTAGTGCATCAATAATTTTTAAGATTATTTCTTTTTGATTTTTCATTATGAAATTTTTGAGCCTGGTAATACATTTTTTTCTGGCTGAATTATAATTATATCACCATCATTTTGGGTCGCTAGCATCATTCCGTTCGAAGTTCCAAATTTCATTTCCCTAGGTAGAAGATTCGCAATAATCACAACTAATTTATCTTTTAGATCTTCAGGAGAATAAGATTTTTTTATACCTGCATAGATTATCCTATTTTCATTGCCTATATCGACATTTAATTTAAGCATTTTTTTAGAATCTTCAACTTCTTCGACCTCCAAAATTCTTCCAACCCTCAAATCAACCTTTATAAAATCTTCAATTGTAATTGTTTCATTTGTCATCAGATACTCCAGTTTTTTCAAGTTTCATGGCATTTATAGATTCTTCTGTAATACGAGTTATTATTGGTTTAAAGGTTTTAATCTTGTGCCCTAGATATTTTTGCTGAATATTTTTCCAAGTTATAGTCTCGCATTGTAATGTTGCTTCAACCTTTTCTGCAATTTCTGGGAGAACGGGTTTCAAATATCCAATTAAGATTCTAAAGAGGTTAATTCCATCCGTACAAATTTCTTGAACGAGCTCACCATGTTTAGATTCTTTAATTTTTACCCAAGGTTTTTCTGCATCAAGGTATTTATTTATTTCATCTGCCATTGAAGAAATCAATCTAATATTTGTTGAAAAGTTTCGTTTTTCATAGTTCTCTATAATTTTATCTACATTAGATAGACAGTCATTTATAAGCTTATTATTATTAAGACTAGTTGATAATTGATCATTGTAATCTTTATTTATAAACTTAGCACATCTACTGCCTATATTAATTATCTTGCCAACTAAATCTGAGTTTACTCTTGATTTAAAATCATCAAAATTTAAGTCAATATCTTCTATTTTATCAGTTAGTCTGCTTGCAAAATAGTATCTCAAATATTCTGGCTTCAAGTGGTTTAAGTAAGTACGAGCATTAAAAAAAGTGCCTCTCGATTTAGACATTTTTTCTCCATCTATAGTTAAGAAGCCATGACAAAATATAGCATTTGGTTTTCTAAACCCGGATCCTTCAAGCATAGCGGGCCAAAATAATGCATGGAAGTATGAAATATCTTTGCCTATAAAGTGATACAATTCTCCTTCAGATTCATCTTCCCAGAATTTTTTATAATCTATTTTATTCTTGCTACAATAGTTCTTATAAGAGGCAATATATCCCACTGGCGCATCTAGCCAAACATAAAAATATTTATCTTCTGTCCCTGGGATTTTAAATCCAAAATAAGGTTCATCGCGGGTAATATCCCAGTCTGAAAGACCATCGTTCAGCCACTCATTTAATTTATTTTTAATTTCAGGTTGTACAGTATTTTCTCCCATCCATTTTTCTAAAAAAGCTTCATAAGAGCTTAATTTAAAGAAAAAATGTTCTGTTTCCTTTGTAACAGGTTTGGTGTTACTAATTATTGAGACTGGATTAATTATTTCAGTAGAGAGATATGTGGCACCGCATTCCTCACAAGAGTCACCATACTGGTCTTTTGCATGACATTTTGGACATGTCCCTTTAATATAGCGATCTGGCAAAAACATTTCGGCAGACTCATCAAAAAACTGTTCTATAGACTTAGATACAATATCTCCTCTTTCTTTAAGCCTAGTAAATATGTATTCAGATAATTCTTTGTTTTCATCCGAATGAGTTGAATGATAATGATCAAACTTTATTAAAAAATCAGAAAAATCCTTCACATGTTCTTTGTGTGTCATTTGAATTAATTCTGCTGGCTCTATTTTCAATTCTTGAGCTTTGAGCATTATGGGCGTTCCATGGGCGTCATCAGCACATATATACAAGCAGTCATTTCCCATCATTTTTTGGCTTCTAACCCAAATATCTGTTTGAAGATATTCAACTAGATGCCCTAAATGTATAGATCCGTTAGCATATGGTAGCGCGCTCGTGACTACAATTTTTCTCATAATAAGTACATATTAATTTTCTTCTATAAAATATCTGATTAAAGGCTATAATATAGCAATCTAAAAAGATAATTCATATTTTATAGTATAAACGGAGAAGATCATACGAATGCAAAAAGAAAACATAGAAGCTGTATTAAAAGAATACCAATGCCCATATATGGGAACGGATCTTGTTAGTGGCAACACAGTCAAGGATATAAATGTCGAAGGGAATAATGTTTCAGTCAAGATTGTATTAGGTTGGCCCGCAGAGGGCATTATGAAAGCTTTTCATAAGAATTTGAACAAAAAACTTCAGGATGCTTATCCTGATGCAAAGATAACTCTGGACTTAAGTTATGAAATTATCCCTCATACTGTCCAACAAAGCCTCGAGAGAATTAATGGTATTAAAAATATAATTGCAGTTGCATCTGGCAAAGGAGGAGTTGGTAAATCAACCACGGCCGTTAATTTAGCTCTTGCACTCAAAGCTGAAGGAGCCACCGCAGCTATTTTAGATGCAGATATATATGGTCCTAGTATCCCTAGAATGTTGGGTTTGAGCGGAAGACCTGACTCAGAGGATGGCAAGACATTAGAACCAAAAAGCGGACACGGCCTCCAGGCTATGTCTATAGGATTACTTGTGGAAGAAGACACACCCATGATTTGGAGAGGGCCAATGGTTACTCAGGCCTTGGAACAACTATTGACGGACACAAATTGGCAAGATGTAGATTTTTTAATCATTGATCTTCCACCAGGTACTGGCGACGTTCAGTTAACACTATGTCAAAAAATTCCAGTTAGTGGAGCTATAATAGTAACAACCCCACAAGACATATCTTTGATAGATGCGCGAAAAGGACTTAAAATGTTTGAAAAAGTAGAAGTTCCGGTCTTAGGTGTCATAGAGAACATGAGTACTTTTATCTGCCCCAAATGTGGGACTACTGAAAGTATATTTGGTGAAGGGGGAGGTGAACAGCTAGCTACAGAAAATAATGTTAAACTTCTAGGCGAGTTACCTCTACAAAAACATATTAGGGAAGAAATGGACAAAGGAACACCTACAGTCTCTATTGATCCTGAGTCTCCAACATCGCTAGCATATCGTGAGATTGCTCGTAAGATGGGAGCCACTTTATCAATGAGAAAGAAGGATTATTCAAGTGTCTTTCCAAAGATTGTTATTCAAAACGATTAAGAAATTGTAATATACTAAATAAATGTCTATAAAGTCTGATAAATGGATTAGAAAGATGGCCCTTAATCATGGGATGATAGAGCCTTTTCAAGAAAAACAAGTCAAAACAAATGGCAATGGGAAAATAGTTTCTTATGGGACATCAAGCTATGGTTACGATGTTCGTTGCGCTGATGAGTTTAAAGTATTCACCAATATAAATTCCACGCTAGTAGACCCGAAAGATTTTGATGATAAAAGTTTTATAGATGTTCAATCTGATGTATGTACAATACCCCCTAATTCTTTTGCTCTAGCAAGAACCATTGAGTATTTCAGAATTCCTAGGCAAGTTCTCACTTTATGTCTTGGGAAATCCACTTATGCTAGGTGCGGGATTATAGTTAATGTAACCCCTTTAGAGCCAGAATGGGAAGGACATGTAACATTGGAGTTTTCCAATACAACATCTTTGCCTGCAAAAATTTATGCGAATGAAGGCGTGGCACAATTTATATTTCTTGAGTCAGATGAAGTTTGTGAAACTTCTTATAAAGATAGAGAAGGCAAGTACCAAGGACAAAAAGGTGTTACTCTACCGAAAACCTAATTGTGAGAGAACAAGTTATCAATCAAACCTTACAAAAAAACTTTCATTCAAATGAAACTTGGAATAGTTGTCTATCAAAATTCAAAAATACAAACATTTTTCAGTGTTATGAGTGGGGAGAACTCAAAAAGTCTGATGGGTGGGAAGTACTGCATATAACTATAACTAATAATGAAAACTTAGAGCTTACTCTGGCTGCTCAGGTGTTAATTAAAAAATTTTTTGGGATTAAGATTGCATGGTGCCCTGGAGGTCCATTAGTAGAAACACAAGATTTAAAAAACGCTCAAGATGCTCTTCAAAAATTTAAAGACATCGTAATTGAAGAGAATATATTTAATCTCCGATGTAAACCCTATATTGTTGCAAATAAATATAATGAATCTATTTTTTCTAATTTTATTAAACCAAATACTTCCTTAACTAGTTCAAAAACAAATATATTGAAAGTTGTTGATGAGGAAACTTTCTTATCTCAAGTCAAGAAAAAGCATCGTTACTATATCAAGCAATCTCAAAAACAAAATATTACTTGGGAAACCTTTGTAGGTGAGCAAGCATCTGTAATTTTTCTCAAAGTATATAATGAGATGAAGAAACATAAAAATATTAATCTACCAATTATTAATATAGGTAAATTTTCATCTTTGTTGGGTGAACGTAAAGATGGAGAGTCCAGAGTTTTTACATATGCTGGGCTTGAGGGTGAGACCCCAGTATCAGTATGTTTGATTAGCATTTTTCAGAGTAGAGCTTTTTATCATTATGCTGCCTCTACTGAACGAGGCAGAAGTTTATCTGCCTCTTATGGCATGATATTTAATTTAATGCGAAAGCTAGATAACATGCAAATCAGTGAATTAGATTTTGGAGGTTTATCGGAGGATGGTTCTTCATCAGGTGTGGATTTTTTTAAAAAAGGATTCAATGGGAATAATTTTCAAAAACTTGGTGAATTTGATATTTCAAAATCCAAGCTGCACAGTTACCTTTTTAATAAGGTACTAGAATTTAAAAACAAAATAAAAAGGAAGTAAGATGAATGTAAATACACTTAAATGGACTAGCACATTTTTTATATTAACCGGGATTTTAATGGCACAATTTAATCTGTATCCATATTATATATTCATGCACTCTATCGGGGCTATGGGATGGATGATGTCAGGTTACTTAATGAGTGATAAAGCTGTAATGACAAATTTTGGCCTTCAAATTCCAATCTTTTTCATAGGATATATTAATTATTTTTTTGGTTAATATAATTCTATAAAAGCTAAGTCAACATCAGCCGAGAAATCCCTCCCTATGGCTACTATTCCGATAGTTTTGATATCAGTAGATGATATTGAGCTAGGTTGATAAAAGTTAGATTTAGCAAAGTCTACTAGTGGTAAATCAATTAAGACCCATTCTTCTTTAGTCATAAATTTCGCTTCATAGTATTGCCATGGTAAAAAAAGGTACTTTGTTCTTATATGAACAGCATACTCTTCGCTATTTCCACGAACTTTTAATCTTATCCCTTTATAAAGTTTACCAGAGGGATGATTTTTTATTTCAGTTCTAAATTGTATAAAGCCGCCATTGTTTTTTGTAGATACATCACCTTTCATTTTATAGAATTTAATATTATCTTCATTTTTCAAAACGAGAGAACCTTCAGAAACACCACCCATTACTTTATCTGAGACAAAGCACCACTTTGAATCTGAATTTTCACAATATTGATTTTCAGATTTAGAGTTTGTTTCATCATTCATATTATCTATAATCATTGTATCTGCATTTATATTATTATTTAGTAAACAGAGTAATATAAAAAATATCAAAATGATATTTTTTAAAACAATATTCTTTCTAACGAAAAGATACACAAGCCCACCCATTTTTTCTTGCTATATTTACCAATTTATCATCACCATCTACAACAATTGGTTCACCAACTTTTTGAAGCAGAGGAAGATCATTGAATGAGTCTGAGTAAAACGTAGCAGCAGATAAATCATGCCCATTAGTTTTCGCCCATTCCATAACTTTTATAACTTTTCCCTCTCTAAAACATGGAACATTTAAGACTTTTCCAGTGAATTTATTATCAATAACTTCAAATTCAGTTGCCACTAAATCATTGACTCCAAATAACTCCGCAATTGGTCTTGTCACAAAACTATTAGTAGCAGTTGCTATTATGACTGGATTTGTTTTTTTTTCTTGTACAATAATTTTTTTAGCTTTATCAAGCATTATAGGCATGATCTTTTCTTTTAGAAATTCTTTTCGTATCATAAGCAAGTCCTCCATTAGATTATTCTGAAGAGGTTTCAGACAAAATTTTAAAAAACCATTAATATCAAGGTCACCTTCGTAATAGCTGTTATAAAATTTTTCACTTTCTAATAAATAGTCATTACCTACAATATTTTTTTCAACCAGGAATTGTCCCCAGTTGCGATCACTATCGCCATTTATTAATGTATTATCAAGATCAAAAATTTTTAGTTCTGACATGTCCGTATAAAAAATTAAATTTACAATATACTAACATTTAATTTGTTAAGAGATTAGTAAATTGTTAAATATATAGAGCTTTAACTTGTTGAATAACCCAAGATATATTAAGTTTATATTATATAATATTAATTATAAAAATGGATAAGAAAAACTACAGAAAGGGCGTGGGGATAATAATTGTTAATGCTGATGGCCAATTTTTCCTAGGAAAGAGGATAGGCGCAGAAGCTTGGCAATTTCCTCAAGGAGGAATTGATGAAGGTGAAACTCCAAAAGAGGCCCTTTATAGAGAACTTCATGAAGAGACTGGACTAGCTGAGAATAAAGTCGAGGTCTTAGCTATCAGTAAAAGATGGCTCGTTTATCATATCCCCCATGTTTTTCAACGTTCAAGAAAAAAATATGATGGCGCTATGCAAAAATGGTTTTTGCTTAAATTAACTGGAAATAACAAAGATATAAATTTAAATGCAATTGATCATGCTGAGTTCGATGCCTGGAAGTGGGGAGATGAAGTGATGGCGATCAAAAGTGTTATAAGATTCAAAAGAGCTGTTTACCAGAGCATACTTTCTGAATTTTCCGAAGTTCTAAAAGGGCTTAAAAATAACTAAATAAATTATTGCAACTAATGCAATGACAGGGATCTCATTAAACACTCTAAACCACACATGACCATGGTTGCAGTCCCTTCGCTTTAGTGAATACATGATTGAGCCGCACCAAACATGGTAAAGACCTAAAAGGAAAACCAAGAGAATCTTTAATTTTAACCATATAGCCAAACCATGGTATTCAATCAATAAAATGCCAAAAACCACTGTTAATATTGCGCCGGGAGTCATTATCCCCCAAAATAATTTTCGTTCCATTACTTCAAAGCGTATAAGTGATATCTCATCATCAGCCATAGAGTGATATACGAATAATCTAGGCAAGTAAAATAAGCCAGCAAACCAAGTAACCATGAATACTATATGTAAAGTTTTGTACCACAACATGTTTATTATTCTACCTTTAAATGTATAATGTGACTAAGTAATTTATGGTTACCTTTATAATTTTCTATTAGATTTTAATATGATATCAGTTGGAATTGTTGGTGCATCAGGCTATACAGGCGAAGAGTTAGTTAAATTACTCCAGCAACACTCAGAAGTACAAATATTGTCCCTAACCTCAAGAACACACTCTGGGGTAAAGATTAATAAGATATTTTCCCTAGAAAAACCTCTTGAAGGTACATTCAAAGAGCCAAGCTTTGATAATCTAAAAGATTGCGATTTGGTCTTTTTCGCAACACCAAATGGCGTTGCCATGAATATGGCTGACGAGTTGGTTAGAAATAATATTAGGATAATTGATATTTCTGCTGATTTTAGATTAACGGATGTTAAGCAGTGGGAGCACTGGTACGATAAAAAGCATTCCTCTCCATCTTTAGTCTCTGAAAGTATTTATGGTTTACCAGAGATACCAGGTCAAAAAGAGAAGATTAAAAATGCCAAGATAGTTGCTAATCCAGGATGTTATCCAACTTCTTCACTACTGGCATTATTGCCGCTTTGCGAACTATTAGATGAGCAGAAAATTATTATAGATGCTAAATCAGGTATCAGCGGCGCAGGGAGAAACGTAAATAATAAAAAACTATTTCCAGAAGGTGAAGATAATTTCCAAGCATATGCTGTAGGTAAACATAGACATTATCCAGAGATACTTCAGATATTAAATCTTTATAATTCAGAACTTGATATAATTTTTGTTCCACACCTAAGCTCAATGATAAGAGGAATTTTTTCCACACATTATTTAAAATTAGATAATAAAAATCCATCTACTTTAATAGAGACATACAAAGCTT